>Ga0209737_10000242_pt1 | contig 49258 bp, 46 predicted proteins | sample TergutCu122P3_FD_187284 | JGI IMG/M metagenome (GOLD analysis project Ga0209737, IMG submission 187284) | Cubitermes ugandensis P3 segment gut microbial communities from Kakamega Forest, Kenya - Cu122 P3 (SPAdes) (version 2) | ecosystem: Host-associated > Arthropoda: Insects > Digestive system...
TTGAACACCAAAATTTATTCGTTCAGTTTCGCAGGTCAGTCTTTGGAGGTGGAGTAGACAACCCCGCAGGCCTCGCCAACTCCCCCTTCTTCCTAAACACCACCAACTGTACCTCCCCCCCTCCCGTCTCCCTCCCTTCTACCGGCAAAATTGGGGTGGCTGTCGGACAAACCCAACCTATCAACCTCTCTCGTCTCACCGTTGTCACTCCTAGTACTAATCCCCCAAGTTTTGTAAACCCAAACAACGACTGCAGCGCAGGGCCCCCTGCCTCCACCGCCTCCTTCAACCAAGGCCTCGCTCTCCTCTCTTGGCCGGGGAAATCAGGAAATCCTTTGCAAGAATGGGCGTTTGCAGCACCGAGGAATGCACCCGAGGCTACCGTACTCATTGGATATTTCCCAGCAGAAGCCGACGAACTCAAACGCTGCAACCGCTCCCCTCTCACCATCACCTTCCCTCCCAACACTAACCCTACCGCCTCCCTCCCCGGGGCTCTCTCTCTCGGCGGGGTGATTCTCGGGCACTGCCAAAAATCTTGGTAATCTTATAAATCTTATGAAAATCCTAGTTCAAGAATTTGCTGCAAGTCGTAGTTCAAGACAAGGCGTGGTTCAGCCCCCCCCCCGGAGGGAGACGAAAGGGCTGGCTATTGGCTGAAACACTGGGTCACCTTGGGCTATACACCTCCCTTGTTGTTCCATATCCCATAGCGCATATCCGAGCCTCCAATTTCAGTTTATTTCATTCATGCTGTTATGCAATCGTCTTTGCGAGGGCGAAGAGGTGGAAGAGGAAAAGCCACGGAGGCAGAAGAAGGTGCGAGCGCTTTGCCCTATACATGAAAGCGAAAGTGCATGACGTCGCCGTCTTGCACCACGTACTCCTTGCCTTCCAGGCGCATGAGGCCCTTTTCCTTCACCGCCGCCTCGCTGCCATACTTCAGCAAGTCCTCCCAGCCAATCACCTCGGCGCGAATGAAGCCCCTCTCAAAGTCCGTGTGGATGACGCCCGCGGCCTGCGGGGCCGTCCACCCGGCTTGTATCGTCCACGCGCGGCACTCCTTGGGGCCCACAGTAAAATAAGTGCGAAGGCCCAGGAGGCTATAGCTTGCGCGAATAACCTTGTGGAGGCTCGGCTCCGCAAGCCCAACCTCCTTTAAAAACTCGGGGCGCTCTGCCTCGGGCAGTTGCTGAATTTGGGCCTCCAACTCTGCCGACACGGACACCACTTCGGCGCCTTCTCTTTGGGCCATGGCTTCTACCTCGGCATAGGCCGCATCCACCCGGGGGTTTTGCAACGCCGCCTCGGAAACATTGGCCACAAACAACACCGGCTTGGCCGTCAGCAAAAACAACTCCCTCAACAGCTGCCGCTCCTCGGCCAAAAGCTTCTGCGCACGCACCGGCACCAATTCATTGAGTGCCAAAAGCACCTTCTCCAACACCGCCAACTCCTGCTTGGCGGCCTCGCCTTCCTTCCCCGCCGCCTTGGCCGCCTTCTGCGTGCGCTCCTTGCGCTTCTCCAGCGTCTCCATGTCCTTAAGGCATAACTCGGTGTCTATAATTTCCTTGTCGCGGCGGGGGCCTAGGCTTCCTTCCACGTGGACAATGTTGCTGTCCTCAAAGCAGCGCAGCACATAAAGCACCGCATCCACCTGGCGTATGTGCGCGAGGAATTGGTTCCCCAACCCCTCGCCCTGGCTTGCACCGCGCACAAGGCCCGCAATGTCCACAAACTCCAAGGTGGAGGGGAGGGTGCGCTCAGGCTTTGCCATGGCCGCCAGCTGCTCAAGGCGTTTGTCGGGGACGCAGACAATGCCCACATTCGGCTCAATGGTGCAAAAGGGGTAGTTGGCCGCCTGCGCGCCCGCCGAGGAGAGCGCGTTAAACAAGGTGGACTTGCCAACGTTGGGCAAGCCCACAATTCCCATGGAGAGCGTCATCATTGCCTCAATAAAGAAACCTGAAGGAGGACCTGAAGGAGGATTTTTGTTCTCAGGTGGACGAAGGCGAGGATTTCGCGAGGGGAGCGCACTCAAGTGCGTGACCTGAGCGAAACCGGAGGCTTCGTTCGCCTGAGGGCAAAAAGACCCTTCAGGTTATGCCTTTACTCTTGGGCCCAACTCGTTGGCAAACCACTCGGCCAGCTGCTGTTGCTTCAAGTCGTCCATTCGCTCTTCCATGAGGCGCTCGGCAATGGTGAGTGCCAGGCTTGCCGCTTGTGCTTTTATGTCGCGCAGGGCTTTTTTGCGCTCCTCATCAATAACGCGCGCGGCCTCGGCCTTCATGCTTTCGGCGTCGGTGCGGCTTTTGGCCATTAACTCCTCGCGGAATTTGGCGACGGACTCCTGGGCCTTCTGCAACTGCTCTGCCGCCTCCTGGCGTACTTGCGCCATGGCGGCCTTCTGCTCCGCCAAAAGCTTTTCGGCCTCGGCCCTCTCGCGCTTGGCGGACTCAATGGCCTCCGCAATTTTTTGCTCTCTTCCCTCCACGGCTTTCAGCAAGGGGCCCCAAGCCAGGCGGCGCAAAGTGAAGGCCACAATCACAAAAGTAATGAGTGTCCATATAATGAGGCCGGGACTCACATCCATAAAACTACCTGCGGCTAAAACCAATGCGGGCATAGTGCACTCTCAACAAAAAAATAAAAAAACAGCCCAAGGCGGCCCACGAGGGACCGCCTCTGTGCGGCTGGTTACTTCACCACCAACAAAATGCAGATGACCAGTGCAAACAAAGCGGCGCCTTCAATCAGCGCAGCAGCAATGATCATAGTGGTTCGCAAGTCGCCTGTGGCGGCAGGTTGACGTGCGGTGCCTTCCAATGCCGCGGCTGCCAGGCGACCAATGCCTGAAGCAGCGCCGATGATGGTGAGTCCTGCGCCAATACCTGCGGCCAAATATGCATACGCTAAAGCTGTTTCCATGTGTATTCCTCTGGTTGGGACTCCTTTTGGGGGCGAGTCGTCTTCTTCCCTTGGGCTACCTCCGCCGTTTTGGGGGCGGGTCAAAACTCAATGCTTCCTCCAGGCTTCCTCAATGCTCTGCATGGTGTCCCATGGCGACACCCTGGCCGATGAAGACGGCAGACAACATGGTGAAGACGTAGGCTTGGACAAAGCCGATGAAAATTTCCAGAAAATAAATGGCGGCGCCCATGGGGACGGCGGCGAAGACGGCCCAATAGCTGACGAGGAAGGTGAGGCCGAGGATGAAGAACAGCACCATATGGCCTGCCAGCAAGTTGGCAAACAAACGCACCATTAACGCGAAGGGCTTGGTGAAGAGGCCAATAATTTCTATGGGCACCATAATGGGTGCCAAAGGCCACGGCACACCGCCTGTCAGGTGCTTGGCAAAACCCACCACACCCGCGGAGCGGAGGGAGGCTATTTGCGTCAGCACAAAGGTGGTGGTGGCAAGCCCGCAAGTAACCGCGAGGCTTCCTGTCGCGGAGCCGAAGGTGGGGACAAGGCCCAGCCAATTCATAAAGAGAATAAACATGAAAGCCGTGCACAAGAAGGAGGTATAGCGTTTGGCCTCAGGGTTGCCGATGTTTTTGGCGGCAATTTCGTCGCGAACGAAGAGGACAATGGCCTCCAACAGGTTGGTGCGCAACCCCGCAGGCGCAAGCTTGGCCGCATCCCGGTAGCGCCTGGGCCATGCCGCAAACAGCAACAGCAAGGCGGCCGCAATCCACATTAAAAACAGGTTTTTGGTAGGCCGCATGTCATAGCAGCCGTTGAGCCATTTGGCGATGCTGGGGAAGGAGGTTAAGGCGGAGCCGGCCGGCACTTTGAGGTTGCAGGCCTCTTTGTTGCCAAACACCAGAAAGTCAAAAAAAGGGTGGGTAAAATAGAGGGTGGGGTTTTTGTCCTCAAAGCCGGGCCAGGGCACCTCAAACTTGTATTTGTCGTCGTCGGAGACGTGGTGGAAAATATAGTCCGCCGTTGGGTTCCCCTCGGAGGCCAAGGCAACCGAAGAAAAGGCAACCGAAGAGATGAGGAAACCCGCCAAGGCTGCTGCAAAAGCTGTGTGCTTCATTCTTTCTCTCTTTGAGGCAGGGACTGCCGTTTTTGCTCGAGGAGTAAATAAGCGTTTTCCAAAACCAGCTGCATAACGTACACGCATAAAAAGCCAAGCAAGAAAATGCCTGGCGCGTCCATTGTTGTGACAGCCCATAGCAAACCCACTGCCAGGGTGAAAGAGCGAATCACCAAAGAAAGCAAAATGGCCAGCAAAGCCCGCTTTATTAACTTGGAGCTTTTGGAATGCATAACCCAGGCCTTAAGGCCCAACACCAAGCAGCCAATGAGGAAAGCCGAGCCCACCCCATAGAGGGCGGTTGTTTCCCACCAAGGGCTTAAAGCCAGGCCAAGCAGCACCAACAGGCCCACCCCTAGCTCCGCTAAATAGAATTTTAGAAGCAACCTCATGGCATCCTTTAAGGTTTTTGCGCTTTGTCCTTGCGCTTTGAAAGCTTGGTTACTGCCACCAGAAAGCCTGTTAGCCCCATAACAGCCCCCAGCCCCAGGCCCAGGCCCCAGCCCCAGGCGCCTACGCCCAGCCACCTTGTTAATAGCCAGCCCAACAAAGCCCCAAAACCCAGCCCCCCTGTTACCTTCCCTGTCGCATTCAGCCAGGGCGCCATCTCCCGCATGGCCTTTGCAAAAGGGGACAACTCACGCATGGCTTGCGCCTTAGCAGCTTTGGGGGCAAACAAAAACAGCTATGTGTTGTGCTTTTTTTCCCAAAGGGCCCCCGGAGCGTTTTCCGTTGGTTGCCCCCGCAACTCACGCTAAAAGCCAAGGCATGGTTTGTGAAATTTTGCTGTGGCCGGATGAGCGCTTGGCACAAAACGCTGTACCTGTTGCCCAAGTGGACGACGAGGTGCGCCGTCTGGTGGCTGACATGTTTGAAACCATGTACGCCGCCGAGGGTGTCGGCTTGGCGGCGCCTCAAATAGGCGTGCACAAGCGCGTGGTGGTGTTGGATGTACGGCACAAGTTGCCAGAGTCCAAACCCCTCGTGTTGGTTAACCCTCGCATTGTCCAAAAAGAAGGCAGCCAACAGTGCGAGGAGGGCTGCCTCTCGGTGCCCGGGGAGTTTGAGGTGGTGGAGCGCGCCGCTTGGGTACGGGTGGAATTCCTCGACGAGGAGGGGGCGCCCCAGGCCTTGGAGTGCGAGGGCTTTTTGGCCATTGCGGTGCAGCATGAGATGGACCACCTGGAGGGCGTCGTTTTTGTGGACAGAGTTTCCTCGCTTAAGCGCGAGCTCATCCGCAAGCGCATGCGGAAACTCAAAAGCGAGCGCGCAAGACCGCTTCCACTTTGACATGATCTCTTCGTTGGGCTCCGGTTTCGCTCAGGTCACGCACTTGAGTGCGCTCCCTGCCACCTCCCTTCCGTCAGCAAGCTCCACCGGAGCTTGCTCATCGCGAAATCCTCGCCCGCCTCGACCTCATGCCAAATTGAAACCGGTCTGTTGAACCACTTTAAAGCAGAACCGGCCTAACCCAAAGGCCTCAAAATAACCCCCCTACGCGGGCAGCAGGTGCTAAAAACGCAGGCCTGGCACTGGGGGTTTTGGGCTTTGCAGACATGCCTCCCATGCAACAGCAGGCGCAGGTGCCCCTCCTTCCACGCCTCGGGGGGGAAGCATTGTTGCAACTCCACCTCTATTTTGTCCGGGTGGCTTTGGCGGCTAAGCCCCAGCCTCTGTGAGACGCGTGCAATGTGTGTGTCCACCGGGAAGGCCAAGTCCCCCCCCAGGTGCATGCTGACGACGCCGGCGGTTTTTTTCCCCACCCCCGGCAGCGTTTCCAAAATGGCACGCCGCACCGGCACCTGTGCACCATGCTTTTCCACCAGCGCCTTCCCCAGGGCGACAAGGTTTTTGGCCTTGTTGCGGAACAACCCCAGAGAGTGGAGGTAGGGCTCCACCTCCGAGGCTTGGGCCATGGCATAGCTTTGTGCCGTGGGGAAGCGCTCAAACAGCCGCGGCGTAACGGCGTTGACGCGCTCATCCGTACATTGCGCGGACAAGCACACCGCCACCAGCAATTGCAAGGGTGTCTCAAAATGCAGCGCCGTTTGCGGGTGGGGGAAGCTTTGGGCAAGGAGGGCGGAAACTTTTTGGGCCCACGTGTGCGCAGGCATTTTGCAAGCACGCATGCACTATGCTTAGCCAAACTCGGCGCGCGCCCATAGAAAATGAATATGCGCGCTGTGTTTTTTCTTGCTGCCGCCGGGCTGTGGGCCTGTGGGCATACCTCGTTAACCCGTGCCCACGTGGTTGAGGACAGCTTGCCGGCTTGGTTTCAGCGTGCTGCCGTATGGAGGGCCCTGCTGGCCGAGGTGGACACCCGGTTGGAAGCGGGGCAAATAAAAGCCGAGGAGGTGGGTTGGCTAAAAGCCAACCTGGTGTATGCCTGGGGGCAAGAGGAGGTGGGTTTGCCCAAGGCCCTGCAGGTGCAGGCGCAGGCTGTTTTGGAGAAGCTGGCGGTGGCTTTGCACAACCCGCAGGAGGCCCTCCTGTGGCCCCTGTGGCCCGTGGAGTTGAGCAGCCCTTTTGGCTACCGCACGCACCCCCTCACCGGGAGGCGGCGCTTTCACCAGGGGGTGGACTTAAAAGCCACCGCGAGAGAGGAGGTAAAAAGCATTCAAACGGGGTGGGTGCTGCATGCCCAATGGGCCGGCGGCTATGGCCATATGGTAGAGGTGCTGCACCCGGGAGGTAGCTTTTCACGCTATGCGCACTTGTCCCAGGTGAAGGTGAAGGTTGGGCAGAGAGTACAGGCAGGCACCGTGGTGGGTTTGGCAGGTGACAGCGGCCAAGCCACCGGGGTACACCTGCATTTTGAGTTGTGGAAAGAGGGCCGCCCTGTAGACCCCACGTTGCACTTGCCCTGGGTACCCACCCTGTGGCCATGAAGAGAATTTTGTTGCCTTCCTTGCAAGCAGGCTGTTTTGGTGGTGGAGTAGCCCGAAGGAGAAAAGCAGTTGCCAAGCCACCCATGGAAACCAGGTGAAAAATGCATACCTCAGGAAACATAAATGGGGTTTGGCAGCACCCATGCCTATGGGAGTGCCCTTGTCCATGAAGTTGCACAACCTCATGTTTGTTTTGCCAAACCTTTTTACAGCCTCGTCCATTTTGTGTGGGTTTTATGCGCTCACCTTATGTGCGGTGGCCGAGGCGACGCCCGTGGTGTTTTACCAGGCGGCGCTGGCCATTTTTTTCGGCATTTTTTTCGACGGTTTTGACGGCCGCGTCGCACGCTTAACGCGTACGCAAAGCCAATTTGGCATGGAGTTGGACAGCCTGGCGGACGTCGTCACCTTCGGCGTCGCCCCGGCCCTCCTGTTGTACAAATGGGCCTTGGAGCCTTTGGGGCTTGCAGGCATTCTCCTGGCCTTCCTCTTTTTGTTGTGCGGCGCCTTGCGTTTGGCGCGCTTTAACGTGCTGGCGCAGCGTGCCTCCTCTCCCAAAAACCCCATGTTTTTTGTTGGGCTGCCCATTCCTCTGGCGGCAGGCGTGGTGGTTTCCTGGGTTTTTGTTGCACACCAGGACATTCAAAAGTTGGCGGTTTTGGGTGTGGAGGCGCACACGTGGGTGGCCACGGGGACATTTTTTTTGGCTTTGCTTATGGTTTCCACCGTACGCTACCGCACCTTTAAGGACGTACGCCTTAACCGCAAGTCCATGACGGGCATTGTGGGCATTCTCCTGGTGGGGCTGAGTGTCGGCTGGCTTTGGCACCCCGCCTGGGTGTTGGTGGTGTATTTTTCAGCCTATTTGCTGCTAGGGCTTTTGGAGTCCCTCAAGCTTTTGGCAAGTGGCCCAGGCAGGAGGGCGGCCCTGGAGGGCTGCGCCGAGGAGGCCTTGGTGGCCGCGGAAGAAGCCGCCGAGGAAGAGGCCCCCTAAGTGCTTTAAGGGGCAACCCCCTGCTGCCACCGCCAGCTGTCCTCACACATGCGGGCCAAACTCCTCTGGGCTTTCCAACCCAACACGGCCTCTGCCGCCCCGGTGTCCGCCCAGCACTCGGCAATGTCCCCCGGGCGCCTGGGCACCACCTCAAAGGGCACGCGGCGGCCCGAGGCCTCCTCAAAAGCGCGTACCACCTCCAGCACGGAATAGCCGCGGCCACCCCCGAGGTTGAGGGTTAAAAGGCCCGCCTTCTCCCGCAGGTGCCCCAGGGCCTTTATATGGCCCTCGGCCAAGTCCACCACATGCACATAGTCCCTCACGCCGGTGCCGTCGCGGGTGGGGTAGTCCCCGCCAAACACCTGCAGCTTTGGCAAGGTGCCTGCCGCCACGCGCGCCACATAGGGCATGAGGTTGTTGGGCACGCCCTGGGGGTTTTCGCCTATAAGGCCGCTCTCATGTGCGCCCACGGGGTTAAAATAGCGAAGGCGTGCCACACGCCAGGCGGCGTCCGCCTGGCATATGTTCTCCAGCATGGCCTCCACCATGAGTTTGCTGTGCCCATAGGGGTTGGTGGCTGCAAGCGGGGCGTCTTCGGCTACCGGCACCTGGGCGGGGTTGCCATAAACGGTGGCGGAGGAGGAAAACACCAAACGCTTCACCCCCGCCTTGTGCATGGCTTTTAGCAACACCAGGCTGCCGCCCACGTTGTTGTCATAATAGTGGAGCGGCTTTTGCACGGACTCGCCCACCGCCTTTAAGGCCGCAAAATGAATGACGGCCTCCACAGGCTGTGTCGCAAACAGCTTGCCTAGCAAAGCCGCGTCGCGTACGTCGCCCTCCACGCACGCAATGGCTTTGCCAGCAAGCTTTTGCAGGTTGTGCAACACACTCGGGTGGCTGTTGCAAAAATTGTCCAACAGCACCACCTCATACCCCGCCTCCAGCAGTTGCAGGCAGGTGTGGGAGCCAATATAGCCGGTGCCTCCGGTGACGAGAATGGACATGGGGGGCTATTTCTTCTCCCAAAACCGCATGCTGCCGGAGTTGGCCAGCGCCAGGTGCATTTTGTAGCACTCGTCCAGCATTTGCGGCTCATGGTGGAAGCCCGTGGCTTTTTCAGCGCGCTCCAAATAGTCCGTGAGGTAGTCGCGGTAGGCCGGGTGGGCGCACTTTTGAATGATAACCCGCGCGCGGTCCTTCGGTGCCAGCCCGCGCAAGTCCGCCAGGCCCTGCTCCGTCACCAACACATCCAAGTCATGCTCCGTATGGTCCACATGCGGCACCTTCGGCACAACGCCGCTGATGCCCAGCTCATCGGTTTTGGAGGGGCGCACGGAGGGGCAATGCATCATGCTGAGGTAGGTGTTGCGCAAAAAGTCCCCGGAGCCGCCAATGCCATTCAACATTTTGGTGCCGCCGGCCAGCGTGGAGTTGGCATGCGCATAAATGTCAAACTCCAGCGGCGTATTCATGCCGATGACGCCCAGCCGCCGAATCACTTCCGGGTTGTTGGACACCTGCTGAGGGCGCAACAGCACCATGTTTTTGTATTTGTCGAATTTGGACCACCACTCCACAAAGCCCTCTTTGGAGAGGGAGAGGGAGGTGCAGTTAATAAACTTGCATTTGCCCGAGTCCAGGAAGGGGAGGAAGGTGTCCTGCAGCACTTCGGTGAAGACGACCAAGTCCTCAAAAGGCGACTTGGTAAGCCCACCCACAACGGCATTGGCAATGGAGCCCACGCCGGACTGCAGCGGCAGGAGGTTTTTGGGCAGGCGTCCAGCCTTCACTTCGGCGAGGAAGAAGTCCACAATATGGTCGGCAATGGCCTGGGACTGCTCGTCGGTGCCGCGCAAGGCGCGGCCATTGTCCGGGAGGTTGCTTTCCACAATGGCGACAATTTTGGACTTGTCGGTGGGGACATAGGGGGTGCCGACGCGCTCCCTCACATTGGTAATGGGGATGGGGCGCTTGTTGGGCGGCAAGTCCGTCATCCAAATGTCATGCATGCCTTCAAAGGAGGGGAGGCTGGTGTTAATTTCGACAATAATTTTGTCCGCAATGGCAATAATTTCCGGAGCGGCGCCGACGGAGCCGGCGAGAATAATGTGGCCCTCCTCCGTAATTCCCGAAGCCTCAATGAGCGCAATGTCCAGCCTTCCGCCTTTGTCCGGCGTATAAAACCCATAGCGCAAGTCCTGGGCGAACATGGACAGGTGTTTGTCACCCATGCGGATTTTGCCGCTGTTAATGCCCTGGGCGATGTTTTTGCCGGTTTGGTAAGGCCAGCGCCTGTCGACAATGCCCAAGGAGGCCCACCTGTCCTCGGTTTCAGCGCCGACGGAGGCGCCGATGAAGAGGTTAAACTTCCATTTGCCCTGCAGGCCGTTTTTTTCGACGTAGTCCGCAATGGCGATGGGCACCATTTTGGGGTAGCCCACCGGCGTAAACCCGGACCAACCCAGGTTCATGGGTGCCACCGCTGCGCCCTTGAAAAAGGGAAGCGTCTCCTCTGCCTTCATCACCTTGGACAACAAGCTTTTGTCACGGATGCGTTTTTCAAGTTCGGACATAAATGCTCCTTCGAGGGGGGGGGTGGAGAGCGCTGTGCGCTCCCGGGGGAATAGGAGCTAGCACCTTTTGGGGGAAGGACACAACGAAGGAGAGTGTGAAAAGACAGCGCGCCTTTATTTTGAGGCAGTAGCAAAATGAATGCCTGCCCCTGTGGGGGTTGGGTTTTTTGCGTAGGCGTTGGAGTGTGCCAAACTTGCTTTTTCTGTCCCACAGAGGCAGCTTTGTACAACAACACCATGACGAGGGTTGAGGTCAACATATGACGTATACGGCGGACGAGCTCAATCGCCTCATGGCTGCTCCGAACGAGCATGAACGCCTTGAATTCAAAGAGGCCAGGCAACAACTCCATATAGAAGACTTGTTTCGATATTGTGTCGCCTTGGGCAATGAAGGCGGGGGAACTCTTCTGCTTGGCATTACGGACAAGGTGCCGCGCCAGGTGGTGGGGACCAGCGCATACGGAAACCTGGACAAAATAAAATCGCAAATTTTCAATAAACTCCATTTTCGTGTCGAAGTGGAAGCCGTTTTGCACCCGGATGGCCGCGTGTTGGTTTTCACGGTTCCCCCACGTCCAGCCGGGACAGCCTTCAGCTATGAAGGTGCCTATTTGATGCGTGTTGGAGAAAGCCTGTTTCCTATGACAGAGGATAGGCTCAGGCGTATTTTTGAGGAAGGAAAACCAGATTTTCTATTGCGCCCTGCTTTGACAAATGTCAGCGAGGAAGACGCCGTGCGCCTGCTTGACAGCCAGAGCTTTTTCGAGCTGATGCAATTGCCGTATCCAGCAACGCGGGAGGCGGTATTGCAGCGTTTTGAACGTGAGAAACTTGTTATGCGCCACTCCACAGGGTGGCACATCAGCAACCTGGGTGCATTGCTGTTTGCTAAAGACTTGCGGGAGTTCGACCTTCTGCAACGAAAGGCCCCAAGGGTTATTGTCTATCAAGGCACGGATAAACTTGAAACCCTGCGTGACACAGTGGGGCTCAAGGGTTATGCGGTTGGTTTTCAGGGGCTTATTGAGTACGTTCACAGCCAGCTTCCAGCAAACGAAGTGATTGGGCAAGCTCTTCGCACAAATACACGTATGTACCCGGAAATGGCCATACGCGAGCTTGTGGCAAATGCCCTGGTTCACCAGGAGCTTGAAGATTTTGGCTTGTTTGTCATGATTGAGATTTATAGCGACCGCATTGAAATATCCAATCCGGGAACGCCGCTTATTCCGACAGATAGGTTTGTTGATTTATATAAATCGCGCAACGAGCGACTCACGGACATGATGCGCCGCCTCAGAATTTGCGAGGAAAAAAGCAGCGGCATCGACAAAGTGGTTGGCCTTGCTGAAGCATGGCAACTGCCTGCACCGGATTTCCGCGAGACTGAACACCACACAAGCGTTGTGCTTTTTTCCCATAAACCTTTTGAGGCGATGGACAAAAAAGAACGGGTGCGCGCTTGTTATCAGCACGCCTGCCTGCGCTATGTGAGCAACCAAAAGATGACGAATCAGAGCTTGCGGGAACGCTTCAAACTTCCAGCCAGCAAAACAGAAACGTCCTCCAGAATCATTGCAGATGCCATCGAAAGCGGCCTTGTCAAAGTGGATAACCCTGAAAACCAATCTAAAAAATATGTCCGTTATGTCCCATATTGGGGCTAGAGGTTTATTTAGGCGTCAATGACAAAAAAAGGATAGCTCATGAAAAATATGCTTGTTTTCACAAGGTTGTTATTTAGACGTCAAACAGCAGTTCCCAACCACAGTTTGGGGCGCAAGGATTCGAACCTTGATACTCAGAGTCAAAGTCTGATGTCCTGCCGTTAGACGACGCCCCATTCAGGTGGCCCCTTAGCTAGCCCAAGTGCCCTTGGACTGCAAGAGGGAGTTGGCAGGAACATGCCGCGGAGGGAGAAACCCTTCGCTTTCAAACGCAAGGAGCTGTATCTACAGAGGGAGGCCGTTTCCACAACTTCCACAACCGTGCTGCTGAAAAAAAGGAAAGTACCCATGAGCAAAGAATGGGAAAAGAGTTTCCAAGAGTTTTTAAAATATGCGGGCAAAGAGTTGCGACGTGCAGGCCAGGAGTTGAAGCAGGAGGCGCAGGAGCTGCTCGAAAACCAGGAGAAACTCAAAACCAACCTCCGCGTCGTCTCCGAGTGGGCCAAGACAACCGCCAAGGAGGTGGCTGAAATGGCACACAAACATGCCCAGGAGGCGGAGGGCACGTGGAGCCGGACGGTACAAAAAGGGTTTTGTCATTTTGGAAAGAAAGCAACCCCCGGACACACCTGGGGGGAGCCTGTTGAGAAAATGCCCACGGAGCCGCCGCCCCCCGAGGCGGCTGCGCCCAAAAAGGCAAGCAAAGCCAAAAAAACCTCCGCACCCAAGGCCACGCCAAAGCCGAGAAAACCTGCAAAACCTACGGCCGCCGCCGCCAAAAAAACCAGCCGAAAACCTGCCGCCAAAACCAAAAAGACGGCCTAAGCCTTTGCCTCCGCCCCGAGGAGGTTGGCCCAGAAGAAGGCAAAAAAGTGTATGCACATGGAAACCCTCTGCACAGGAGACGAGTGGCTGGCGGGGTTGAGGTTGGATGGACATGGCGAGGGAGCACTCAGCCTGGGAGAGTGCATAACGCAGCTGTTGTTGGCCAAGGGGCAAACACTGGGCGTCGCTGAAAGCTGCACGGGGGGCCATATAGCGGCGGCGCTTACAGCCGGGGCCGGAGCCAGCCAGTGTTTTTTAGGCAGTGCCGTCGCCTACACCGGGAAGGCCAAATGCCTGTGGGCGGGGCTTTCGGCAAAGGCCCTGGAGGCGTACGGAGAGGTGTCCGCCCCCACAACACGCCTTTTGGCGGAAGGGGTGCGCAAAACCCTCGAGGCGGACTGGGGGCTGGCCGTAACAGGCTATGCCGGCCCCACAGGGGAGAAGGTGGGGCTTTGCTTTGTGGCATGCGCAGGGCCCAACGGCCTCTTGCAGGAGGCCAGCCTGTGCCAGCCCGGCCCGCGCACCCAGGTGCAAGCCATGGCCGCAGCACACGCCCTGGAGGTGTTGCGCCGCTGCCTGCTGGCTGCTTGACAAGGCAGCCCCACAAGCCTAAGAGAGGCCTTGCCTTTGGGTCCCATGGAGGGCTCCAAAAGGGAAGCCGGTGGAATTCCGGCGCGGTCCCGCCACTGTAACCAAGCCGGCACACGCCGGGCGGGGGTTGTTTGTTTGGCCACTGCGCCCTTGGGCGTGGGAAGGCATAAACCCCCGTTGTTGTGCTTGGAAGCCAGGAAACCTGCCCACAGGCGCGCCCCCGGGGCGCTTAGGCCTTCTCTCTTCGCGGAAGAGAGCAGAGGGCACCATGCATTGGTGGGTTTTGGCACTCTTTGTTGGGCAAACACTGGCGGACACAGGAGAAGTCCGCCAACTTTCCCCCATTGTGGTGCTGCTGCCGCCGGTGGACGAGGCGCCCTCCCTCACCGCGGACAGCAGCGCCGCCGCCAAAACCCTGGCCACCTCTCCTTCCCGCCAGGAAGCGGGGCAAGCCCGCGAGCTTTTCTCCAACACCCCCGGGGTACACGTTGCAGAAAGCGGCGGCATGGGCCAACTGCAGCGCCTCTCCGTGCGCGGCAGCAGCAGCAATGCCGTGGCCGTGCTGCTGGACGGCATGTCCTGGGGCCGCATGGGCGAGGGCGTGGACTTGGCCCTGTTGCCCGTGGCGTTGCTGCAGTCCGCAACGCTGGTGCGAGGGCCAGCGGCAGCGCGCTACGGCCCGGGGGCCATGGCCGGGGCGGTGGACTTTGGCCTTGCCAAGCAACGCGAGGAGCGCCTCTTTGTAGAGTTGCTAGGAGGCAGCTTTGGCACAGCCCAGGGCCTCATGGGGGGCACCGGGGCGGCAGGGCCGGGGCACTTAACCGCCTGGGTGCAAGCCCTGTACAGCGAGGGCCACTTCCGCTACCAGTTTAACCCAACCCCCAACCTCCCCTGGGGCACCGTCTCCCAAAGGCGCCTTAACAATAACGTTGGCAAAGCAGACGCCCTCTTCCACTACGCCTTGCCCCTGCGGCATTGGCAGGTGGAAGCGTGGACGCACTTGGGCCTCCACCAGCGCGGCCTGGCCGGCGCCGTGGAAAACCCAAGCCCCTCGGCACGCCAGCACGCAGAAAACCTGCGCACCCTGCTGCGCGCCCAAGGCCCCCTGGGTGGCCCCTACAGCCCCTGGGCCCTCAAGCTGACGGGCACCACCCAGCTGGGCCATATGCTGCTTTCCGGCGGCAGCTTCGGCGAAGGCCTCCACCAGAGGGACAGCAACACGGAGGCTGCCGCCGAGTTAAGCTGGAAACAAGGGGCCTACCTCGCTTTTGCACAAGGCCTCCTTCGCCATGAGTGGCTAAAGGCCTCCTCGCCCCCCTCGGGCAATACCGCCCAACGCCTGGCCCTGGGGGGTATGCTGGGTGGCGAGGCCTGGCTGTGGCCGGAAGCCTGGGCCCTCAACGGGCTTGTGCGCGTGGACAAGGCGGGGCCCTTTGCAAGCCCCTCGGCAAAGCTGGGCACCCTCTGGCTTTTGCCCTGGGGGCTTTCCCTGCCAGCCAACGTGGGAAGGAGTTTCCGCATTCCAAGTTTTTTTGAGCTTTATATGGAGCAGGGCCAGGTGCGGCCCAACCCGGAGTTGCTGGCCGAAAGCGCCTGGGCCTTGGATATGGGGCTTGCCTGGGAGGGGCCAAAGGCGCGCGTGGCGGCGGGCTATTTTTGGAGCCGCTTTAAAAACTTGGTAACATGGGAGTACCTGCCGCCCTTTGCCCTCAAGCCTTTTAACTTGGGCAGGGCCCAAACCCACGGCCTGGAGGTGGAGGCCTCCGTGGGGCCCTTCCCCTGGCTGCAACTGCAGGGGGCTTACTCCTGGTTGAAAACCCAAAACCTCTCCAAGGACGCGCGCTATGCGGGCAAGCCCCTGCCTTTCCGCCCGCAGCACCAGCTGTTTTTGCGCACCCAAGCGGGCCCCCGCTGGCTGTCCGCCTTCGCCGAGTGGCATTTCCAGTCCTCCCAAACCCGCAACAGCTTTGGCAACCTCTCCTGGCCCGCCCGCAGCCTCCTGAATGCGGGCCTCAAAAGCCAGTGCCTTCAACACCCCAACCTCCAAGTGGGGCTGAGTTTTAAAAACCTGCTTAATGCCCACAGCCAGGACATGGCCGGCTACCCGCTGCCGCCCAGGGGGCTTTTCCTCAGCCTCTCTCTGGGCTTGGAGAGGGCGCCGCCTGCCTTACTGCCTTCAGCTTCTTCTGCTTCCTCTTCCAACTCCTCTTGGCTACCCTCACTCCCTATGGAGAATGTATGAAACAACACTGCCTTCGTTTTGCCCTCCTAAGTGCCCTTGCTGCCCTTGTTGCCCCCGGGTTGTGGGCTTGCAATGAGTCCGTCGTTTGCCCCCCGCGTACCGTGTTGCAAGGCGACACCTGCGTCCCCGTCCACAACCCGGAGGCCGTGTGCCCCTCCGGCGGCATGCTGTGTGCAGGCCGCTGCGTGCTGGTGGAAAGCGACAACGCCCATTGCGGAAACTGCAACCAGGCCTGCGCCCAAAACCAGCATTGCGCGGACGGGGAATGCCTCGCATGCAACAAGGAAAGCCGCCTCTATGCCGCCTGCATGTTGACGGGGCATGTGGCGGTGTTTTCCTCGGAAACCTACAGCCGCGTTGCCTTGGAGAGGGTGGGGGCCAACCCTCAAGCCTTAAGCGGCAAGGGCGAGGTTTTGCTGTGCGCGGATGACGGTGCCCAGCAGCTGTTGCGCTTGGACGCCCAAACCCTCCAGCCCCTCGGCGCACCTGTTGACACCGGCCAAACCCCCATCCACATTTCCGCCATGGGTGCTTTGGTGTATGTGGTGAATGCCGGCAGCAATACGCTGCAAATTGTGGACACCCAAAACAAACCCAGCGGCCCGTGGAGGACTCAAGGGGAGCTGTCCTTTGGGCCTAACACCTCTCCTCAGGCCCTCGCTTTTGTGGGCAGCCATGGCTTTGTGCCCCTCTATGGCAACCTCGTTACTGGCCAAACCAGCCCCGGCCAGCGCCTTGTCCGCGTGGGCCTTGCCAACCCTGCGGCCCCCTCCCTTGAGGGCGAAGTTTCCTTCTCCGGCCTTCACTTGCAAAGCCACCCGGGGAAGACGGCCCTCCCTCTGCCTTATGACGTGGTACACCACCAGGGTGCGCTTTATGTCGCCCTCAACAACCTTGACAGCACCTACCAACCGGCAGGCCCCGGCGCCATTGCCAAAGTACAGCTGGAGGAGGCCACCACCTCTGTCCTCTTCCTCGGGGAGGAATGCAGCAATGTTACCTCCCTGGCTTCCAATGGCCAGCTGCTGGTGGCCAGCTGCGCAGGAGACTGGGGAATGACGCCCGGGCGGGCGGGCCTGGCCCTCATTGAGGGAGACGAGGTGAAAGAGGTATGGCCGGCGCCCCCAAGCTTTTCCCCGGGCAGCATGGCCTTTAAATGCGACAGCTTGTGGGTGGCCAACGCCAACGGCGGCAATGTTTACCTCTTCTCCACGCAGGAGAAAAGCTTGCAGCTGCTGTATGGAGAAGGTGGCAGCGAGGGCGGCCCCATGGAGGCTTGCCCACAAGCGGCCTCGGGGTTTGCTGTGGTGCAGTCCCTGTGGTTAAAGCCATGACGGGCTTTTTCGCCTGCTGCCTGCTGCTTTCTCTGGGCGCTGTGCAAGGCCTGGGGCCTGCGCCCAAAGCGCCGGTACAGCGCATTGCAAGCCTTGCACCCTCGCTGACGCAGGCCGTTGTCCTCCTGGGGGCCAAGGAGAAGCTGGTGGCCGTTTCTCGCTTTGACGAGGAGGCCTCCTTGCAGCATTTGCCCAAAGCCGGAGGCTTTGCAGACGTGGCCATGGAAACCCTCCTTCGGCTCCAACCGGACGTGGTGCTTTTGCAAAAGGCCCCCGGCAATGAGGCGGCTGCCCGCCGCTTGGCTGCGCTGGGCATTCCGCTGCTCGCCTTTTCTCTCACCACCACCCAGGAGGTGTGCCAGGCTATGGCATACCTGGGGGAGTTGCTGGAGGCACGTGACAAAGCCCAACAATGGCTGGCTTCCTTTGAGAGCCTTCGCCGCCAGCTGAGGGAGGTTGCCCCCCAAAAACGCCCTCGCGTCCTCTTGCTGGTGGGCCTTTCCCCCCTCGTCGCCGCCGGCCCCGGCAGCTTTGCCGACGAGTTAATTTGGGAGGCCGGAGGCCAAAACATTGTTGCCCGCTCTCCAACCCCCTTTCCCGTGGTGTCCCTCGAGAGGGTGGCGCGCCAAAAGCCTGACATTGTCATTAACTTGGCTGAAATACATGAGGGCAAAACCCACCTCCAAAAACTGCCCAGCCTGCGCAAGGCCCGCTGGCTAAGCGCCCCCAACAAGGACTTGCTGCAACCTGGGCCCGCCCTGTTGCCGGCTTTGCACCAATTGGCGGTGTGGTTTGGCACCCTCCCTTAAAAAAGGTTGGTTGCACCTTGGCCCCCTCACATAGCCCCACCTTGCCCACTGGGTAGGGCCTCTCAAAAAGCTTTCCCGCATTGCTTGACAAAACCCCAGGCAAGTGAGAACGGCCAGAGGAGTTTTCTTTTTGTCCCTTCGCAGTTTTTCAACTTCATTCCTTTTGCACCATGCACTCTCGGCGCTCCGGTGTGTTAATGCCTCTTTTCTCCCTGCGTACCCAGGCGGACGTGGGTGTGGGGGATTTTGGCGCGGCTTTGCTTTTTTTGGACACCCTGGCCAGGGCCAAGCAAAGCATGTGGATGTTGTTGCCGCTTTTGCCCACCCTGCCGGAGGATGCGAGCCCTTATTCCACCCTCGGGGCTTTTGGACTTAACCCCCTCTTTATTAACCTTCATGCGGTGCCGGGGGCCCTTCCCCACAGCGAGGAGGCGTGGCCACTGCTGGAAGAGGCCAAAGCAAGCCCTCACATTCTCTACCCGCATGTTTTTCAACTCAAAGAAGCCGCCTTGCAGAGGGCATGGCTGCATTTTTGCCAACATGCCACCGCCGCCGAAAAAACGGCCTTCTCTGTGTTTTGCCAACAACAAGCCGACTGGCTTGAGGACTTGGCGCTGTTTGCCGCTTTGGCGTTGGAGCAAAAAAAGCCCTGGTGGGAATGGCCGACAGCGCTGGCCACACGCCAAGGCCCCGCTTTGGAAAAGGCCCGCAGCCGCCTTTGGGCGCAGCGCACTTTCCTCATGTGGAAGCAATGGACAGCCCATGTGCAGTGGGCAAAAATAAAAGCCAAAGCCGAAGCACTCAACATTCTCCTGTGCGGAGACGAGCCTTTCATTGTTGCACACAACAGTTGTGATGCTTGGGTTCATCCACATTTGTTTTTGAGGAACGGCGCCCTCGGGGCGCCTCCGGATGATTTTGCTGCGGAAGGCCAAAACTGGGGGCTTCCTTATTTTTGTTTTAAGGCACACCAGGCCACCGGCTATGCGTGGATGCGCCAGCGCGCTCGCTATGCCTCGCTGCTTTTCCACACCAAACGCGTGGACCATGCCGTAGGCTATTTCCGCCAATGGGTAAAACTCGACGGCGCCTCCCACGGCCAATTTATTCCACCTGAAGAAGCCCAACAGGAAAAGCTTGGCAGACAAAATTTTGAGGTGCTCTCCCAGGAGGGAGACATTATTGCAGAGGACTTGGGCATTATTCCCCGTTTTGTGCACCACTGCTTGGAAGAAAAGGGCATTTGCGGCTACCGCGTCATGCGCTGGGCCCGTTATGATGGCGTTTACCAAAACCCCCACCACTACCCGGAAGCCTCCCTGGTGACGACGGGGACGCATGATACCGAAAGCCTCAAAACCTTCTGGCAAAGCTGCCACCCTTGGGAGCGACAAGCCATGCTGGCAGGCATTCCCGAGTTGCATGGCCACTTAGCGGAGCCCAACTTCACCCCCGCTTTGCACGCCGCTTTTATTCGCGCAGCACTCCATGCCCAAAGCCGCTATTGTTGTTTTCCATGGTTTGACATTTTCGCCGAGGAAACCCGCGTCAATACCCCCGGGACGGTGGGCCTCCACAATTGGACGTGCAAAATGACGCACAACATTGAAAGCCTCGAGGAAGACGAGGCTGCACGAAAAACACTGGAGTGGCTTGGCGAGTTGACACAGGCGGCGGGGCGCTGGCCTTAGCCTCCACACGCATTTTCATTTGCTGCCCCAAGGAGCATATGCCATGGCAATTCCTACTTCGAGGACTCGAGAAAAAGGCCACATTCATATTGACGCAGCCCAATGCAACGGCTGCGGAAAATGCGTTGAAGTCTGCAAAGACTTTGGACTTGAATTGGTGGAGGTGCATGCACAAAGCGCCCCGCCTGGCCCCAAAGCCCATGCTTCTCAAACAGCAAAAGCCAAAGAAACCTCCCTCTTCGGCTGCTACGCTTGTGGGCATTGCATGGCCGCATGTCCCCAGGAAGCCATCACCATTCATGGAAGGACTTTGTCGCCAAGCGACTTGTTTCAACTGCCCACCCTCCAGCACAAAGCCAGCTATGAGCAGCTGCTGAATTTGCTCCAACACAGAAGAAGCATCCGCGAGTTTGTCGACAAAAAAGTTGAGCCTGAGGTAATTGACAAAATTCTCACGGCGGCAACCACCTCTCCCATGGGCATCCCTCCGTCGGACGTCCATGTCCTTGTGTTTGACTCAAAAGAAAAAAACCGCAAATTCGCCGAGGACTATTGCGCCTTCCTCCAAGGCAAACGCTGGCTCGTCTCCAAGTGGTTTTTGGCGGTGATGCGCCCCTTTTTGGGAAGGGAAACCACCGAGTTGTTCCGCCTTTTTGACAGGCCTCTTTTGGAGGCTTATATCGGCCACATGGAACAAGGCATCAACGTTATTACGTATGATGCGCCGTTGATGCTTTATTTCTATGGCACGCCTTATGTGGATCCGGCCGACCCGATTGTTGCTGCCACAACGGCCATGTATGCCGCCGAGTCCCTGGGGCTGGGGACGTGCATGCTGGGAGCCATTCACCCCTTCATCCAAAGCGGAGGTGGTGCAAAAAAATTCCGAGAGAAATATGGCATTCGACATACCAGTCGAGAGGGCCTCTTTGTCATTTTCGGCTACCCTTCCGTTAAATACAGGGAGGGGCTGAAGAGGACGTTTGCTTCTGTGAAATATAACTAGGTTGGTTCCATGGGAATGCATGAAGACGGCCCCCCTCGTGCAGGCAACACACGGTGCCGCCCTCATGCGCGTTTGCTGCGCTTGCTTTATTCTTGCTCCCTCGGCTCTGCCAGCTCTGCCAAAGCCCTCGCTCCCGCGCGGCCACGCGGCAGCATCACATCCTCCACCGAGCAGGGCGCCGCATGCTCTACCCAGGCATTCGGCAGACGGCCCGTGCGCGACAACATGCGAAATTTTTGGTAGTGCGCGGCGCAATAACCCTTGCTGCGCGCAGCGCGCTTGCAGGTAATAATGGCGCAATTGCGCCCAGCATCCACCACCTTCTCCGTGCTGCGGGTGGCTTTTTGCTTGCGCGGCCTGCCTACCAAACCGCGCTTGAGGTTTAAGCCCGGGCCTCCAAATAAACCGGCAAGCTTATTCACCACCCCCGCCTGCGCTTCCAATGCGCGGGTCGCCCTCTCCAAGGGCTCCAAACGTTTGTCCATCTCCGCTCGAATCATATTCCGAATGACTTTTTCAATAGACATGCATGCTCTCCGCTATGTTTTTCTGACTCAAAACATAAAATTGGTTTTTATTAAAAAGCTTAAAAGGCTGTCCGCATACATAATAAAAGATATGGTTGTCAATTTCAAATATCAAACAAAAAAATGTGCTGTTTACACTTGCATACAGAGAGGGTTTGCGCTCTTTGGCATGTGCCACTCATGCGGAAGCCATGGGGAGAGCCATCTATAATATATTGAAATTTTTAATGTTTATGCGGATGTCTGGCGCAAAGCTATTTCTTTATAAGCTTTGCAAACCAAAGCAGCACCAGTGCGCCAATAACAGCTGTGATAAGCTTGGCCAATACCCCCGCTCCTGCAAAGCCAAGCATTGAGAGCAAAAACCCACCCAAAACAGCACCCAAAACCCCTACCAACAGGTTCAGCAAAATACCAAAACCTTTGCCTTTTGTCAAAAGTCCGGCAATCCATCCCGCTACCAAACCTATCAACAGAAAATAAACAAGGCTCAAGACAAGGCTCATGTGTCAACTCCAAGAAGACGTTTGGGCACCAAGTAGGCGCTTATAGAAAGGTTTTTCAACTGCAAACAATGCGAAAACCCAACAAAACAGCTCAACATTCCCTCAAGGGCCTCCCAGAGGTGAAAAAAGGCGTCAGCGTGTCATAACAACACTGCACTGGCCGACTTTGCCGCCTATGGGCGGGTGCTTCTTCGAAACCTTCACAGTCACTTTTTGAATGTCCTTCAACTCGGCATAAAGTGCACACAAAATCTTCTGGCAAAGGTGTTCCAATAAGCGTGAGGGCTTCTCCATTTCCCGCTGCACAATGCTGTACACATGTTGGTAGTCGAGGGTGTCTTCCAGCAAGTCACTCTGGGCTGCCTTGCTTAAATCCGCTTCAATGCGCACATCCACGCGAAACACATTGCCCAGGGTTTGCTCTTCCGGAAAGCAGCCGTGGCGCGCAAAAAATTCCATATCCTCAAGCTCAATCATTCCCATGTTTCACTGTGCCCTCATGACAATATAATGCGTCCAAATGTGCGTCCAAATGACAATACGGCTAAGCCAGCCAGCCGTTTGCATCCAAAAGTGACAACGCCTTTGGGGTGTACGACGGAATATTATGCTTGAGTATATATTGTTAGTCATTTCATGGTTACATTTTTATCCGCACCGGTTTTCAGCGCGCTTTCTTCCTTTGAGGCAAACGCACAAACGCTTCGCTTGCGTTTTGCCTGTCCGCATTGGAAAGTTTTTGGGAAGTATGCAACATTCCGCTGCCTCAATATACCCAGGAGCAAACCGTGAGCATTAAGTGCGACGAATGGATTCGCAGAATGGTTGCCGAGCACAGAATGATTGAGCCGTTTGAGCCGCATTTGCTGAGCGCGTCCGGTCCGCACAAACACATCTCCTATGGCACTTCCAGCTATGGGTATGATGTGCGGTGTGCAGGCGAATTCAAAGTCTTCACCAACATCAACAGCACCATTGTGGACCCCAAAGTTTTTGACGTGCGCAGCTTCGTCGACATCTGCGGCAGCGAATGCATCATCCCCCCCAACTCTTTTGCGCTGGCGCGCACCGTTGAATATTTCCGCATCCCCCGTGACGTGCTGGTCATCTGCCTCGGAAAATCCACCTACGCCCGCTGCGGCATCATCGTCAACGTCACACCGCTGGAGCCTGAATGGGAAGGCCATGTCACGCTGGAGTTTTCCAACACAACGCCGCTGCCTGCTCGCATTTATGCCAATGAAGGTGTCGCCCAGCTCCTCTTCTTCCAGGCCGACGAAGTCTGCAAAACCAGCTATAAGGACCGGCAGGGAAAATATCAGGGACAAACGGGGGTCACCCTCCCCAAAACTTAAAACCGGCGTTTCACTTTGCAGTGCCTGGAATTGGCACAGGACGGAAACGGCCCGAGGCAATTTTTTCAAGCAAAGCCTCCAGCTTTGAAAACTCAACGGGTTTGGACAAATAGGCGTCCATGCCCGCCTCCAAGCAACGCCTGTCATCCCCCGCCATGGCGTTGGCCGTCAACGCCACAATGGGCAAATGCCGCCCAGTGCCGCTCTCTTCCACGCGAATGCGCTGTGTCGCCTCAAACCCATCCATCTCCGGCATCTGTATGTCCATCAACACCACATCCAACTTTCCGGCTTCTTTTCGGGCGGCCTCCAGCGCGTGCGCACCGTTGCCAACATGGAGCACCTCATGCCCCAACCTCTCCAGCAGACGACGCATCAGCAAAATGTTGACTTCATTGTCCTCCGCCAACAAAACACGCAGCTTGCGAAGTGCCACCGGCGCAGAGGGCAAGGGCGTCTGGTCAACCTTGGAGTTGGGGGCTTTCACCAAAAACCTTCTCAAGTCCAAAGGGTTGACGGGTTTAAGCAGGACACGCAAAATGCCCACATCTTTCAGCTCCTCTTCCAAGGGCACCTTGGGGGAAGGGAAGGCAAGCAATGCGCAGGCCCGGACTTTTTTGGAGGCCACCAGGCTTCGCGCTGTTTCCAGGCGGTTGGCTTCTTCATCCAAATCCACCAGCGCAATGTCCAACGTCATGTCGCTTTGCTGCAACTGCTCTATGCTGCCGTGGAAAATATAGGCGCCCATGTTTTTTATTTGGCTGCAGAGGACTTCCCGGCTGCGCTTGTTTTCGCATACCACCAAAACTTTGGCGTTCGTCATTAAGCAGGCCGCATCCACCGTCTCTCCGCTTTTCACCTTCGGAATTCTGGCCACAAAATGGAATGTCGTCCCTTCGCCTTCGCTGCTTTCAAACCAAACATCCCCCTCCATGAGTTTTGCAAGCTGTTTCACAATGGTAAGCCCCAGCCCTGTGCCGCTGTGCTGGCGGACACTCGACGCATCCACCTGGTGGAAAGCTTCAAAAACCTGAGACTGTTTGCTCAATGGAATGCCAGGGCCTGTGTCTCTCACCGTTAAATGCAGGCAGTCTGCCTCTTCATAGTCCACCACCACGTCAACCTCGCCCGCGGAGGTGAATTTAATGGCGTTGCCCACCAAATTAATAAACACCTGCCGGAAGCGAGAGACGTCCCCCATAATATAGACGGGCACCTCTGGCGTCACCTCGACGAAAAAGGCCAAATTCTTCTCGGCCGCACGCGTCGCCAGCATATGCGCCGTGCTGAAAACCGCCTCCTCTACGCTAAAGGGCGCATGCTCCAACTCCAGCTTTCCTGCCTCCACGCGCGACACATCCAAAATGTCGCTGATGACGTGCAGCAGGGCTTTGCCCGAGGAGATGATGGTGCGCAAATACTCCACCTGCTCCGCGGAGAAAGAGCGGCCTCCTCGGAGGACCAACTCCGCCATCCCCAGCATACCATTGAGGGGGGTGCGGATTTCATGGGACATGTTGGCCAAAAAGAGACTCTTGGACTGGCTTGCACTGAGCGCTTTGTCTCGCGCTTTGGCCAGGCGCTGCTCCGCAAGCTGGTTGGAGGTGGCCAAAAACCAAACGCGGTTGAGTATGTCGAAGGAGACAGCCACGTAGAAGATGAGGGCCAACTTCTGGCGCACATCCGGCTCTATCACCGGTTGCCACAACTCCAGCTTCGCAGCGCCCAAATAGAGGAGCAGCAATACCATTGGCACAAGCAACATCCACAACCGCCGCCGCCTCTCCTGGGGCAGGGAGCATATAAACGCCAATGGAATTTGCCCTATAAACCCCAGCTGCGCATGCGCCTCATAGCCCAACAAAATGGCGGAAATGCTGATGGTGCATGTGGACATTATAAAAAAGCCCACGCGCGCCTGCTCATGCAGTCCTTTGTGGAACAACAGGAGGCAAGCCATGTTTCCCAAGGCGACAACCGACACCATCAACGCAACATCCCACTGCTGCCAAAACCAGAGGACAATAATGGTGAAAATCAACGCCAAGGTGCTTGCAACAATAGAGTTAAACACCACCCGGTGGCGGCGCTTTGAAACTTCCTCCAAGTCTCCTTCTGTTGCCTGCTTTGACATGGTGTATTTCCAGCGCCCCCTCGTTTTGTTGGTGCGACTTTTTGTGGCAGCCTGGCTTGAATTAGCACCGTTTCTGGTTTTGTAAGAAGCTTCTTTTTAAATGCCTTTTGAATGCCTTTCTTCGAAGGGGCGCGTTTGTTTTCCTCCAAATAACCCGAGGGTTTGCCTGGAGGTTTGGGGGAGAAAATGCCCCAGGGGTACAAATGCTGCTTTTCTGCAACGCTCCAACATGTTAGGTGCCAGGCCATGTGGAACATTTCCGTTTCGCGGCGCTGGGCCCGCGCACTTCTCGAGTTGGTGGACAATGAAGTGGATGTTGCTTTGTGGCAACTGGAGGCCTTTTCCCGGGCTTTTGCAGGGACGCCCAGCTTTGCCGAGTTGCTCAAAAACCCCGGCTTTTCATGCAGCCAACAGGAAGCCTTTATGGCAAGCCTTCTGCAAACCACGGCCGGCATCAACCCTTATGTCGCCAATTTCATGCGGCTTTTGGCTCAGCGTGGCCGCTTGGCGTTTTTGGATACCATTATTCGTGTGCTGCATGGCATGGCGGACCTGCGAAAAAACCGCCTGCGAGGGAAACTCACCACCGCGGGTGCCTTGTCGCCTGCGCAAACCAAAGCCCTCCAGCAGGCCCTGGAAGAAAAAACAAAGAAAGCTTTGTTGTTGGAGACGGTGGAGGACAAGTCCCTCATTGGCGGTGTTTCCATCCAAGTAGGGAATATGTTGTTTGACGGCTCCCTCAGGGGCCAGTTGGAAACCCTCCGGGGGCGGCTGGTTTCGTTTTAGTGCTTGAAACTCCTTGGGGGCATTGCTATGGCCCTGGCCTATGACTGTTGCCCAAGGACGTATCACCCAAGTGCTCGGCCCCGTTGTGGACGTGGAATTCCCCCCTGGTGGCCTCCCCGAGGTTTATACTGCGCTCACCGTTTCCAATGCCGCCATCTCCCAGGAGGCCGGCAACCTCACCCTCGAGGTGGCCCAACACTTGGGAGAAAACACCGCCCGCTGCATTGCCATGGACACCTCCGACGGGCTTATGCGCGGCCAACCCGTTACCAATACCGGCAAACCCATCCAAGTCCCCGTCGGAAAGGCTACCTTAGGCCGCATTGTCAACGTCGTCGGCCAGCCCATTGACGAGCGGGGCCCTATTAAAACCGACAAATATTACCCCATCCACCGGCCGGTGCCCGCCTTCACGGAGCAGTCCGTCGAAGTCCAAATGTTTGAAACCGGCATTAAAGTGATTGACCTTCTTTGCCCCTTTACGCGCGGCGGCAAAATCGGCCTCTTTGGCGGTGCAGGCGTTGGCAAAACGGTGCTGCTGACGGAGCTCATCCGCAACGCGGCCATTGAGAAGGGGGGCTTTTCGGTTTTCGCCGGCGTCGGCGAGCGTACGCGTGAGGGGAACGACCTTTACCGCGAATTCCAGGAGGGCGGCGTCATCAACACCGAAAACCTGGAAAAAAGCCAGGCCGTCCTTGTCTATGGCCAAATGAATGAGCCGCCCGGCGCGCGCGCGCGCGTGGCACTCTCCGCACTGTCCATGGCCGAATATTTCCGCGACGAGGAAAACCGCGACGTGCTGCTTTTCGTCGACAACATTTTCCGCTTCACCCAAGCCGGCTCCGAGGTGTCCGCGCTTTTGGGCCGCATCCCCTCTGCCGTGGGCTACCAGCCGACGCTGTCCACTGAAATGGGCGCCCTCCAAGAGAGAATTACCAGCACCAAAAATGGCTCCGTCACCTCCATCCAGGCCGTCTATGTGCCTGCGGACGACTTGACGGACCCGGCACCGGCCACCACCTTCGCGCATTTGGACGGCACCATTGTGCTCTCCCGCCCCATCTCCGAGTTGGGCATTTACCCCGCGGTGGACCCTCTGGACTCCTCCTCGCGCATTTTGGATCCACAGGTTTTGGGCATGCGCCACTACACCGTGGCGCGCCGGGTGCAGGGCATTTTGCAGCGCTATAAAGAGTTGCAGGACATTATCGCCATCCTCGGCATGGATGAGCTTTCGGAAGAGGACAAAACCACCGTCTCCCGCGCGCGCAAAATTCAGCGCTTTTTGAGCCAGCCCTTCTTCACCGCCGAGGTTTTCACCGGAACGCCGGGCCAGGCCGTCAGCCTCGAGGAAACCCTGCGCAGCTTTGAAGAGGTATGCGACGGCAAACATGACGACTTGCCGGAGCAGGCTTTTTATATGGTGGGCGGCATTGACATGGCGGTGGCCAAAGCGAAGAAAATGGCAGAGGGCTAAACCATGGCGAAACTCCATGTCGAGTTGGTGACACCCGAGCGCGTGCTTTTGTCCACGCAGGCGCAGGAGGCCATTGTGCCGGCGCACTCGGGGCTGTTGGGGGTGCGCCCGGGGCATACGCCGCTGTATGCCGCGCTGAAGCCGGGGCCTTTGGAAATAAAATGTGAGGACAAAACCTTGCGCTATTTTGTACGCGGCGGTTTTGTGGAAATAGGCCCCTCCCAGGTGCGCATTCTGGCCGACGAGGCCATGGAGCCTGCCGCCTTAAACCCTCAGGCGGCCCAGCAGAGGCTGGCCAAGGCGCAGGAGAAACTCAAGGGCATGCCTTTGGGCAACCCGGAGCAGCCAGGGCTGTTGGCTGTTGTGGAAGAAGAGTTGGCTTTGCTGGCCATGGCTGCGCATTAAAGGGGAGGGGGGGGGCCTGCAGTGCCCGGGCAGCAGAAATTTTGGGCGTTGTTAGGGGCTTGCCAACATGACGCCTCTTTATCCACGCAGGCTTTCACTTTGCGTCGACTTATGGCTCCATTGAAATTTTTTAGTTTTCGTTGACAGTTTGCTCGCCTTTCCCTACGAAGCTCGCAGCCATGTTGCATCTGTTTACTCCAGAAGAATCCCGAAAATTCGATGAGGGGATTGCAGAGCTTCTCCTCCGTTACCCAAGTGACAGAAAGAGTGCGGCCATGCTGCCGGCTTTGCGCCTCTTGCAAACCCTCAAAGGCTGGCTTCCCCCCGAGGGCATGGAGTTGGTTGCCCAAAAGCTGGAAACCAGCAAAGTGCACGTCTACGAGGTGGCCACCTTCTATGTCATGTTCCACACGGAAAAACCGGGCACCTATATTATTGACGTTTGCACAAGCCTCTCTTGCTCCCTGAGAGGGGCCGAGGGCCTCTTGGCCTACCTGGAGAAGAAGTTAAACACCCGCTCCGGCGTCAACGGGGAGCGCTATTTCCTTCGAGAGGCAGAATGCCAAGCCTCCTGCGGCACCGCCCCCTGCTTCCAAATTAATGAGGACCATTTTGAAAACCTCACCCCTCAGAAGGTTGACGAAATATTGGAGAACCTCAAATGAATGCGCCCTTTGAAAAAGTCATCTCCAGGGACTGGGACAAGCCTGCGCAAAGCACCCTCGTGGGCTATAAACGCTCCGGTGGCTACCAAACCCTCAAAAAAGTCCTCGCCACCTTCTCTCCCCAGGCCACCATAGACGAGGTGAAAAAATCCAACCTCCGCGGGCGCGGCGGCGCGGGCTTTTCCACGGGCGTTAAGTGGGGCTTTGTCCCCAAGGACAGCCCCAAGCCCAAATATTTGTGCGTCAACGCCGACGAGTCGGAGCCGGGCACGGCCAAAGACCGCTACATTCTCGAGAGAGACCCGCACCTCCTCCTCGAGGGCATTGCCATTGCCTGCTGGGCTTTGGGCGCCCATACCTGCTATATTTATGCGCGCGGCGAATTCAAACACCCCTCCAGTGTGCTGGAGCGCGCCATCGCCGAGGCCTATGCCGACGGCATTTTCGGCCGCAAACTCATGGGTGCCCCCTTCGCCCTGGAGGTTTACCAGGTGCGCGGCGCCGGCGCCTATGTTTGCGGCGAAGAAACCGCCATGCTCGAGTCCCTCGAAGGCAAAAAAGGCTGGCCACGCTTAAAGCCCCCTTTCCCCGCGGTGGTGGGCCTCTTTGGCTGCCCCACCGTCGTCAACAATGTGGAAACCATTGCCTCCCTCCCGCGTATTTTTGAAAAGGGGGCTGACTGGTATGCCGGCCTTGGCTCCAAAACCTCCGGTGGTACCCGCCTCATAACGCTTTCGGGCAGCGTCAACCGCCCCGGCACTTATGAAGCCCCCATGCAGGCCACCATTGAGGAGATTATTTATTCCGACCAATATGGCCAGGGCATGCCCGAGGGGAGAAAACCCAAAGCCATTATTCCCGGCGGCACCTCCGCCCCCGTGTTGACGGCTGCTGAAATGGGCGTCTCCTTGGACTTTGACGACTATAAGCCGCTCAACTCCATGGCGGGCTCCGGTGGCATTATTGTTATTGATGATGCCACCTGCATTGTGCGCGCACTGTGGCGCGTGACGCGTTTTTATGCGGAGGAGTCCTGCGGGCAGTGCACCCCCTGCCGGGAGGGGCAGCCGTGGATGACGCGTCTGTTGCGCAAAATAGAAGAGGGCCACGGCCAGCCGGAGGACTTAAAAACGTTGATGGATGTGGCCAGGGCCATTGCGCCTTGGCCCCCGGTGGGCATTGCTTATACCGTGTGCGCACTGGGGGACGCGGGGGCTTTGCCGGTGCAGTCTTTTGTGACGAAGTTTGCCGAAGAGTTTGAACAACACATTTCTGAACAACGCTGCCCTTATGGCGACAAGCCATGGGGCGCTTTTGGAGATTTCAAGTGAATGCTGAAATCATCCTGTTTTTTGTCTTCGCCGTTTGCACCCTTGTCGGGGCAAGCTTTGTTATTTTCTCGCGCAACCCCATCACCAGCGCCATGTCTCTGGTGGCGACACTCTTCTTCGTCGCCGGCATTTATGTGTTGATGTTGGCGCATGCCCTCGCCGCACTCCAAGTCATTGTCTACGTCGGCGCCATTGTGGTGCTGTTTCTCTTCGTCATCATGCTTTTGTCCCTCAAGGACTTGGGGCCGCGGTTGAAACTCACCCGCGCCCGCTGGCTGGGTGCCTTCTCCACCGCTGCCGTTTTAAGCTGCCTCCTCTATGCCGCCGTGCAAGGGCATGAAGCCGTGCACAAACTCTCCCCTCCGGGCGCAGCAGAAGGCGCCATGAGCAAGGAAGTCCTCGAAAAATTTGGCACCTTGGAAACCATAGGCTTGGCCATTTATACCCAATGGCTGTTTCCGTTTGAGGCCCTCTCGCTGCTTTTGCTGGCGGCCATTTTGGCTGCTGTTGTCGTCGCCAAGGAAAAAATTTAGAAAGACACCTTGAAATGATCCCTTCAACTGCCTGTCTCTTTCTCTCCGCCATGCTGTTTTGTATGGGAATGCTGGGCGTCCTTCTGCGGAAGAATGCCCTGGTTGTCTTCATGAGTGTGGAGCTGATGCTGAATGCGGCCAACCTGGCCTTCATTGGCTTTGCGCGCGCACATGGCGGTGACGTGGGCACCACGGGCCACGTCGCCGTGTTTTTCATTATTGCCGTTGCCGCTGCGGAAGCAGCTGTGGGCCTGGCCATCATCATCGCCCTCTATAGAAGCCGAAAGACTTTGGATATTGACGAAATCCGCGCCATGAAACATTAGCCGGCCTGACACCCCACTGCGCTGACATTGAACTGACTGAATCTCTGAACTGCATACAACGCCATGGAAAAACTCTTCAAGTTCTTGGAATACCCTTTCCCGATTCAGAGCATACAAGACGGCTTGTGGTTGATTATTGCCTTGCCGCTCCTCGGTGCCCTCCTCAACGGCATTTTCGGCAAAGCCCTCGGACGCAAAAATGTCCACCTGGTGGCCTGCACAGCCGTCGGCGCCTCCTTCGTACTGTCGGTTTTTGTCCTGTGGGCACTGGGCAAACCGCAGGTGGAGCTCCCCATGCGCATGGCCTATACGCTGACGGCGGACTATGGCACCTGGTTTTCCGCCGGAGGTTTTAAAGTCAACTTCGGCCTCATGGCGGACCGCCTCTCCGCCACCATGTTGCTGGTTATTACGGGGGTGGGCTTTCTCATTCACCTGTATTCCACCTCCTATATGGAGCATGACAAAGGCTATGCGCGCTATTTTTGCTACCTCAACCTTTTTGTCGCGATGATGTTGGTGTTGGTGTTGGCGGACTCTCTGGTGTTGCTGTTTGTCGGCTGGGAGGGCGTCGGCCTGTGCAGCTACCTGCTCATTGGCTTTTGGTATGACGATGCGGCCAAAGCCTGGGCGGGCCGCAAGGCTTTTGTCGCCAACCGCATTGGGGACTTTGGCTTCCTCGTGGCCAGCTTCCTCCTGGTGTTGTTGGTGGGGGCCGCCGTCAAAGAGACGCCCGTTGCCTCGCGTCAACTCGCCGCTGCAGGCTTGCACGAGAAAGGCCCCCTGGCATTCCAAAGTTTGGCGGCGCTGGCCAATATGATGGCGGCGCCGGATGCGGCTGCAACGCCCAACCCGGAGCTCAAAAGAGAAGTGTCCGTTATGATGGACCGCACCATAGAGACAGGGCCCCTCAAAGGCTATAGCTATGCGGGGGTGCTCACCGTTGTCCTCTTGTTTTTCCTGCTGGGGGCGGCAGGCAAAAGTGCTCAGCTGCCCCTCTATGTCTGGCTGCCGGACGCCATGGCGGGCCCCACCCCGGTTTCTGCCCTCATCCACGCGGCCACCATGGTGACGGCCGGCGTCTACCTCTTCTGCCGCCTCTCTTACCTCGTGGTGCTCTCCCCTACGGCCATGGCCACCATCGCCGTCGTCGGCTGCTTCACCGCCCTCATTGCGGCCCTCATTGCCTTCGCCCAGGACGACATTAAAAAAATCCTCGCCTACTCCACCGTCTCCCAGCTGGGCTTCATGTTTATGGGCATTGGCTGCGGCCTCTTCTGGGCTGCCTTCCTCCATGTGGTGACCCATGCCTTCTTCAAAGCCTGCATGTTTTTGGGCGCAGGCTCCGTCATGCATGGCAACGGTGACGAGGTGGACATTAAACGCCTGGGCGGCCTGCGCAAGGAAATGCCGAAAACAGCTTGGACTTTCCTCATTGGCACCCTCGCCATTACGGGCATAGTCCCCCTCTCGGGCTTCTTCTCCAAGGACGCCATTTTGTTTGGCCTCGAAACCCAGAGGGTGGTCGGCTATGAGGGGCTGCTGCATACGCTGTATATTCTCGGCCTGGTGGCTGCGGCTTGCACCGCTTTTTATATGGTTCGCCTCTATGTGCTTACCTTTGAGGGGGAGCGCTCCCCGAGGGCCAAGCTTCCTCATGCCCATGAGAGTGCATGGCCGATGACCCTGCCGTTGGTGGTGTTGGCACTCCTCTCCGTTGTGGCCATTTCTCATGGCATCCCCTTCCTCTCTGTGGACGGGAAGGCCAACCACACCCTCATGGAATTCTATTTGGGGCCTGTTTTCGGCATGGCAAACCAGCTTGGGCTCAATGCCCAAACCATGCTGGGTGCAGGCTTTGGCGAAACCCCCTGGGCCTTGCTGGGTGTGGGCTGGGGCAAAGCCTTCCTCATCGCCTTGGTGAGTGGTGGAATTTCTTGCTACCTCTACCTCAAAGTATGGAGGGGGGAGGGCCGCGCTTTCCCTGCGGTGCTTGGGCCTTTGCGCCGCTTCGCGCAAAACAAATTTTATGTGGATGAGCTTTATGAGTTGTTGCTCATCAACCGGACCAAAGGCATGGCCAAAGGCCTCTACCGCTATGTGGATGCTTTCCTCATTGACCGCGTTGCCGTGCACGGGACTGCGCAAACCGTGAGCTTCTTCGGCAGAGTTTTGCGCTGGTTCCAAAACGGCAACGTCCAAGCTTATGCCTCCGTCATCGCCATGGCGCTGGCAGTGGGTTTGACGTACGCATTGCTCCAGGTGCTCTCGTGAACGCCTCTTCTTCGCTGCTCAATTATGTCATTTTCCTCCCCATGGCTTTTGCCATGCTTGTCCTTTTGTTGCCAAGCAACGAGAAAGGGCAAATCCGCGCCACCGCCCTCTTGGGGATGTTGGTGAATTTTGCCACCGCCCTTTGGGCTTTTGCCGCCTTCAAGCCTAGGGGCCCCGAATTCCAACTGGAATACCGCGTCTCCTGGCTGGCGGACTTGGGGCTAAGCTACCACGTGGGCGTTGACGGCCTGGCGGTGGCCCTCGTCCTGCTGACGGGGTTGCTGGGGCCCTTGCTGGTGCTCTCTTCATGGAGTTTTGTCAGCGAGCGCGTCAAAGAGTTTCACGTCGCTTTGTTGCTTTTGCAAACGGCGATGATGGGGGCTTTGTGCGCGCTGGACATTATGCTGTTTTATATTTTCTTCGAGGCCATGCTCATTCCGATGTACCTCCTCATTGGCGTGTTCGGCTCCGAGGAGCGTCAAAGGGCGGCCCTCAAATTTTTCCTCTACACCCTGGTGGGCTCCCTCCTTATGCTGGTGGCTCTCCTCTGGGTTTTCTTCCTCGCCGGCCCCGAGGGCTCTCGCAGCTTCAGCTACGCCGCCGTTTATAATGGCCTGCTTGAAGCCAACCGCGAAGTCTCCCTCTGTCTGCAAAATAGCGCCGCCTGCTCCAACCTCTCGGCCACTGCCGCCGCTCTCCTCAAATGGGGGCCGTGGATGTTTGGCGCCTTTGTGCTGGCCTTTGCCATTAAAGTCCCCATGTTCCCCGTGCATACCTGGTTGCCGGACGCCCACGTCCAAGCCCCCGTTGCCGGCTCCATGGTGCTGGCCGGCGTCCTCCTCAAAATGGGCACCTTCGGCTTTTGGCGCTATGCCATGCCCCTCTTCCCCGCCCAGGCCTGGGCCTTCCAAAACCTCCTGGTGGCCCTCGCCCTCATTGGCATTGTGTATGGCGCCCTCATGTGCCTGGCGCAAAAGGACATTAAAAAACTCATTGCCTACAGCTCCGTCTCTCACATGGGCTTTTGCATGCTGGGCATGCTCACCTTCCAAAAAGAAGGCACCATGGGCGCGGCCTACCAAATGCTCAACCACGGCATTTCCACAAGCGCCCTCTTCTTGTTGTTTGGCATGCTGTATGAGCGCCGCCACCTGCGCAACATGGCGGACTATGGCGGCATTGCCAAGGCCATGCCCGTTTTCACCGTTTTTTTCCTCATTGTTACCTTCTCTTCCATTGCGGTGCCGGGCACCAACGGGTTTGTGGGGGAGTTTCTGGTGTTGCTGGGCACGTTTAAAAGCAACTTGCCGGTGTGGGCGGGGGTGCTGGCCACCACCGGCGTTATTTTCGGCGCGGTATATATGCTGTGGGTGGTGCAGCGCGTCTTTTTCGGCCCCATAACCCAACAAGCCAATGCAACCCTCAAGGACATGAATTTCCGCGAAGTGGCCACCGCGCTGCCTTTGGTGCTCCTCGTCTTCGTCATGGGCCTTAAGCCCCAACCCTTTTTGGAGGTGCTTTCACCTTCCGTGGAGCGCTATGTCGCACGGGTGCACCAGGCCAGGCCCAACGCTGAGGGCAAAACATTGTCCAATGAAGCGCTCCGCATGCATGTCCGCGCTTTGCCTGACAACAAAGCGCAACACGCCTCCTCAGAGTTGTACGCGCACCCTCTGCAGGAGCGACTCCCTCGTGAGTTTGTCCGCGCAGCCACCCAACCAGGAGAAACGCTATGAGTGCTTTTTCCAGCCTGGTTTCCTCGCTTGTTATTTTGCCTGCCATGTCAGCCCCTCCTGTCCTTCTTCCAAGCTTTAGCCTTCAGGAATTGATGCCCTTGTTGCCAGCCATTCTCCTGGCGATTGGGGCCATGCTGTTGATGTTGACGGAAGCCTTTTCGGTTGCAAAGTCCCGCGGCTACCAGGCCATTTTGGCAACAGCGGCTTCCGTTGTGGCCGGCTATTTGGCTTTTAACAACACACAGCTGCCGGCGGGGCTTATTATGAATGGCCGGGGCGTGACGGACGGGTTTTCAAGCTGGGTAACCGTTATTGTGTGCCTGGCGGCGGCCATGTCTTCGCTGTTGGCCTGGGGGTTTTTCCGCCAGCGCCAGGCCCAGCGTGGCGAGTTTTATGGCCTTGTGCTGTTTGCAGCCGCGGGCATGAGTTTGCTGGCTGTTTCCAATGAGTTGATTACCCTCTTTGTCAACCTCGAGTTAATGTCCCTGGCCACCTATGCCCTGGCGGCTTTCTGGCGACGCGGCAACCGCTCCGTGGAAGCCGGGTTTAAATATTTCGTTTTGGGCGCCTTCTCCTCGGCCATTCTCATTTATGGCGTCGCCCTCCTCTATGGGGCCACCGGCACCACCCAGTTGGACAAACTCAACCTCGCTCTCGCCATAAAGGACGCCCCCTGGCTGGTGTGGCCTGGGCTTATTCTCGTGCTGACGGGGCTTGGCTTTAAAATTGCCGCCGTGCCTTTGCACATGTGGGCACCTGACGTTTATGAGGGCGCCCCCACGCCGGTGACGGCCCTCATGAGTGCCGGCGTCAAAGCCGCGGCTTTTGTCGCCCTCATTCGCTTTGTCCTCCACGTGGGCGACAGCTCCACGCTGCTGCTTTCTCTGTTGAGTTTCCTCGCCGCCCTCACCATGGTGGCAGGCAACCTCATGGCCATGGCGCAACGCAACGTTAAACGCATGCTGGCCTATTCCTCCGTTGCGCATGCCGGCTACCTCCTCATTGGCGTTGCGGCCTTGTTTGCCGCAGGCCACGGGGGCGAGGAGGTGGGCTTGTTGAGTGTTACCCAGGTGGCCTCCCCCTCCGCCGAAGCGTTGCGCGCCTCGGCCTTGCAAGGCCTCCTTTTTTACCTCCTGGCCTATGCCATTACCACCGTGGGCGCTTTTGGCGTCCTCGCCGCCGTTGAGCGACGCGAGGACGATGGGGCGGCCGACGCCTGGGACTTGAGCAAACTCTCCGGCCTTTCAACGCGCCGCCCAGGGTGGGCCCTGGCCATGGCTTTGTTTATGTTTTCCCTCGGGGGCATTCCAGCCACCATCGGCTTTTTGGGGAAACTCTATTTGTTTAAAGCCGGTATCAGCGCGGGCCTCATTGGCTTGTCCGTGCTGGGGGTTTTGGCCAGCGCGGCGGGCATGTACTATTATTTGCGCGTCATTGTGTATATGTATATGAAGCCTCCCGCGGCGACGGAAACCGGCCTTCGCCACTGGTCCACAGAGTTTGTCCTGGCGGCCTCTGCCCTCGCCGTCGTTGTGTTGGGCCTCCTCCCGGGCCCCCTGCTGGAATGGCTGAAGCAGGCAACCTTGTTTGTGGCCAACTGAGGCTTTTGGCTTTGTTGTTATTCCCATAGAGGGAGACACGCTCCATGCAGACACCTCAGTTTGGTCCATTCCATATATATGAGCGTTTATACCGGGGGGCTTGTTGGGAGGACCACCGGGTGACGCGCAAGGATGCGCAGGGGCGTTGGCGGTTGCGGCGTTTGCTGCCTGCCCTCAACACCTCGGAGTTGGGCCCTGTGGCCTTTGCCATGTCCGCTCAGCTGGCGGCCTCCCTCAAAATCCCCTCGGTGCTTCAAGTCCAAGAGACAGGGGCCCTGGGAGGCGCGCACTATTGTGTTTTGGAGCTTCCCTTGGGAGACAGCCTTGCGGGGCTGTGGTTGCTTTGCCAACGCCACAACCAAAAACTTAGCCCGGCCATGTGCTGCAAAATAATGGGGGACGTTTGTGAAGCCATTGCCCAAGCCCACTCCATGCGGGAGGCGGGGAGGCTTCCTGTGGAGGTGTTGTTCCAAGAGTTGAGCCCCAGGGACATTTGGGTATGCAGCGACGGGCAAACCAAGTTGGACTTGATGAACAGTGCGCAAACGCAAGGGAAGCTGGCCCTCGCCTCCCACGCCTCGGCGGGGGGGCAAAATTTTTATGCCCTCTCTCCGGAGCGCATTCTCGCAAAGCCCGTGGACGAGCGCAGTGATGTGTTTTGCCTGGGGGCTTTGCTGTATAAAATGTTAACCGGCACCTACCCTTTTTTGCGCGACCATGACGAGGCCACCTTGCAAGCCATTGGCGAAGCGCAGGCGCCTTCTCCTTCTTCTGTCGACGCCAACATTCCCTATGCTGTGGACGCTTTGCTTTTCCACGCCATGAAGCCCAACCCCGCCGAGCGCTTTGCAAGCGTCTCCAAAATGCACGAGGCCCTGGTGCTTTTGAGCGCTGAATGCAACTGGACAGACACCCAATGGGAGCTTGCCTCCTGGCTTGCAGACTTAAGCCCGCCTCCCTCCTGAGCCAAGCAAGCACAAGCGCCTTGGGCACAGTTATGGGCACTCTCTCAAGGAGGCTTTTCGTTTCCTGGCAGCTAAGAAGCACTTCCTCAATGAGGATTTTTGTCTTCTGGCTAGGCGGGCGAGGATTTTGCGATGGGAGTGCACTTCAGTGCATGACCTGAGCAAAACCGCAGCCCAACACCGCCAGAAGACAAAAAGACCATTGAGGAAAAGAAGGCGGCCCGATGCTAGGCACCAGGCCGCGGATACTTCTGAAGCGCAGCGAGACTGCTGAAGTGGTGGGGGGAAACCAGTTCAACTCGAATACGCTGCTACTGCTTACATGGAGCATATTATGCGCCAAGTCAAGCCCAAAAACATCAATTTTTGCAAGCACTCTAACTTTCTGTTTTTAAAAAGCATTTTTCGTTTGTAACACCGAAGGTTCCATGCAGACTCTTGAAGTTTCAAACACTGCCTCTGGGTTACCTGCTTTGGCTTGTCGGCTGTTGGGTGCGGTTGTGTTTCGAGGTTGCAAACTGCCGGGCTGCAAGCCATGTACAGGCAGACTTTTTTGCAGGAGGGTTTATGCTTGGCAAGCTTGTAGGGCCTGACTTGGAGCAAATGCTGTCGAACAAAGCCTTCGACTTGGTTCGCAGCACCCTGGAGGACTTGCACCCTGCGGACATTGCCGAAGTCCTCGAGGACATGCCCAATGAGTCCTCCGCCCTCATTTTTCGCATAATGCCCCGCAGCCAGGCCACGGAGGTTTTTGAGTACCTCTCGGTGGAGGAGCAGTCCCATATTGTGAGCACCTTCGGCACCAAAGCCCTCGCCAGCATGCTCAATGAAATGGCCCCGGACGACCGTATGCGCCTCTTTGAGGAGTTGCCCGCCTCTGTTACTCGGCAGGCCCTCGCCATCCTCTCGCCCTCAGAGTTGGAAGTCGCCAGGGAGTTGATGGGCTACCCGGAAAACAGCGCCGGCCGCTATATGACGCCGGAATACCTCACGCTGAGCCCGGACATGACGGCCGAGGAAGCCCTGGCCCATATCCGCAAACACGGCGCCGGCAGGGAAACCCTCAACATCCTCTATGTCGTCGACGAGCGCGAAAAACTGCTGGATGATGTACGCCTCTCCAGCCTCGTCATGGCCTCCCCCGAAACCAAGGTGGTGGACTTGGCCCAGCACGACGTCGTCACCATTTCGGCCAAGGCGGACCGCGAAGAAGTTGTTGGCATGTTTGAGAAGTATGACCGGGTGGCCTTGCCCGTTACCGACAGCGAGGGGGTGCTGGTGGGCATTATTACGGTGGATGACGTGTTGGATGTGGCCAAGGAGGAGGCCACCGAAGACATTCACGCCCTGGGCGGTGTGGAAACGCTGGAAGCCCCCTACTTTGACATGGGCCTCTTCTCCCTTTTTAAAAAACGCGGCGGCTGGCTGGCCATTTTGTTTATGGGCGAAATGCTGACGGCCACCACGCTGGCCGTCTTCGAAGAAAAACTCGCCCAGGCCGTCGTGCTTAGCCTCTTCATTCCCCTCATCATCAGCTCCGGCGGCAACTCCGGCTCCCAGGCCGCCTCCATTATTATTCGCGCGCTGGCGCTGCGGGAAATTCAGCTGAGGAATTTCTTTCGCGTGTTTGCCCGCGAGTTGGCTTCAGGCCTCATGCTGGGGGTGCTGCTTGGCAGCATCGGCTTTGTGCGCATTATGACGTGGGAGCATTTTTTCGGCGTCTACGGAGAGCATGCCTTCAAGCTGGCAAGTGTCATTTCTCTGAGCCTGGTGTCCATTGTGCTGTTTGGCAACCTGGTGGGGGCCTCCCTCCCTTTCTTCTTCCGCTCCGTGGGGGTGGACCCGGCCAAGGCCTCTACACCTTTTGTTGCCACCATTGTGGACGTCACCGGCCTCATTATTTATTTCAGCATTGCCACGTGGATTTTGACAGGTACTTTGCTTTAAGCCCCGTTGCCCCCAACGTTTACCCGGAGAGAAGCATGTGAAAGCCCTGCTTGAAGAAGCCCTGGCCGCCGAGGGTTGGGCCTTGTCCCCCCAGGCGCTGGAGGGGCTCTCTCACTATATAGCCGAAATGCTGCGGTGGAACCGCCGCATGAATTTGACGGCGCTAACAACGCCGGAGCAGGTGGTGGAGAAGCATGTGGTGGACTCTTTGCACTTGATGCCGTTGCTGGGAGGCACTGGGCGCCTGTTGGACTTGGGCAGCGGGGCGGGCTTTCCCGGGGCGGCCTTGGCCATGGCCATGCCCCACCTCGAGGTATGCCTCGTGGAGGCCTCGGCCAAAAAGGTGGCCTTTTTGAAGCACGTGGCCGTGCATGGGGGCTGGCACCCGCGCCTGCAAGTGCGCCACTTGTTTGCGCGCGGCCAGGCCGAGGCCGAGGGCCTTGGGGGCTTTGAGGCTGTCACCTCACGCGCTTTCCTGGAGGTGGGCGCCTTTGTGCCGCTGGCCAAAAACTATTTGAAGCCCGGCGGCAAAGTGCTGGCCATGCTGGGCAAGGCGGACACCCAGCAGGCCACGTTGGAGGCCCTGGCGGCCGCCCAGGGCTGCCGCCTTGCGGAGCTGCGCTGCTTTCGCTTAAGGCCCAGCGGGCATGAGCGGGCTTTGGCATGCTTCGAGGTGCTTTAGGCCGGTTCCTGGTTCAGCACAAACGCAGGCTCAACCCTCGCTGCGTGCCCACAAGCCCAGCGCCCACAGGGGGAAATAGTGGCGGTAATTGTCATAGGCAATGAGGCAGCTTTTGTTGAAAATGCCCACCATCATCTCCCTGGCCCAGCTGCCGTCGGCCTCTTGCCGCTCCACCAGAAAGCGCGCGGCTTTGTCCATGGCCGCCTTGTCCTTGCACCGGCCCAACACCAAAGCCATGAGGGCCCACGAGGTTTGGGCAACATGGCCCCTCTCGCCGTCTAGCCACCGCCTGTAGCGCGCGGTGCTAAAATGCTCACTCCAACTGCCGTCACTGCGCTGCTTGGACAGCAAAAAAGAAACCGCACGCCGAATGCTGTTGTCCCCCGGGGGCACCCCTGCGGCCAGAAGGCCCAGCACCGCAAACCACGTGCCGTAGGTGAAGCACACCGCCCAGCTTCCCTCAAAGCTGCCGTCGCCGCGCTGCTTGGACTGAAGGAAGGCCGCCCCCTGGCGCAAGGCCTCCTCTATGCGCGCGTCATGCCCAAAGCGCGCCTGGTATTGGGCCATGGCCTGCAGGCAAGAGGAGGTGCACTCCACATAGCTGTAGTCCACCATAATTTCGCCAAACACCTGGGAGGGGTTTAAGGACTCCAGCCAGTCGCCCCCGCGCTTTAACTCATAGGTGGCAAAGCCCCCGTCCTCGTTTTGGAAGGACAGGAGGGTTTCCAAAGCCTCCTTCAACAAGGAGGGGGCAACCCCCGGGGAGAAGCGCCCCTCGAGGGCGAGGGCACATTTGAGGCCTTCGCCGGTGCAGTCCGCAATGGGCCAGCCATGGGGGCGGGTGGAGAAGGGCCACCCCCCCAGGCAGCGGTGGCGGTAGTGCGCCTCCTTGTCCGGCAACTCCTCCACAATTTGGTTGTCCCTCACAAAGCCGTGGGCCTTCTCCAGCAAGGCGGTGGCCTCTGCGGCCACCGGGGAAGCCAGGACGGCTTGAATGGCAAAGGCCGTGTCCCACAGCTGGCTGGAGTTGTAGCCTTGGAATTTGAGGCCGTCATGCCCCTCCCAGAGGTAGTCCTCAAGGCGCACAAAGCCGCGCTCAAAGTCCGCCTCTCCACCCTCGCGCAAGAGGTGGACAAAGGCATTGAGGAGGGCGTTGACGGGGCCAATGTTAATGTCACAGGTGGCCTTATTCTCATAGAGGATGTGTTTGAGGCATTCTGCAAGGGCCTGCTTGCGCAGCGCCTTGGAGTGCAAAGCCTCATAGGCGGCCTGGGCGCGGTTGGCATAGGCGAGGGCCTGGGTTTGGGGGCGAAAGTCATCCTCCGGGCACACAACGGAGCGCTGCTTCTCCCAGGCAATGCTTTCCCACTGCCCCTGCCACAACTCCTCGCGCACTTCTAGCAGAAGCGGGGAGAGGGGGGCCTTGGCGCGCATGCCATAAAGCCAGGCCATGGGGAGGTAAACCTGTCGGCAATGGCACCACAGTTTGCTTGGGTGGAAGGGCGCCTTGGGAGGCAAAAGCCACAACTCCGGCAACACGGGCCAAATGCCGCGGTAGTCATAGAGGCCCATCAGGCACAGCACAAACTTCCCCCAGGAGGCGGCGCCGGCGGGGCCACCGTTGGAATGCATCCACTCGCGCATACGTGCCAGGGGCAGTTCCCCGGGGGCGGCCCCCAGGAGGCGGAGGGCGACATAGTTGAGGGCGGTGCAAAACATGCTGCCCCTGTCGTCCTCGGCATGCAGGCCAATGGAGCCGTCATGGCGCTGCGTGCTTTCAATATAAGCGCGCATGCGCTGCCTGCGCCCCTCCTTAGGCTTTCGCCCTGCCGCCTCGCACAAGGCAATATACATGGGCAGCAAAAAGGCCGGGCCGCTATAGTCCCCCAGCCAGCTGCCGTCGCCATGCTGCAGGCGCTCCAAGTTGCCAAGGGCCCCGCGCATGGCCTGCAGAGCGCGCGCCTTCAGGTTGTCGCCTTCTTCTGCCGGTGCCTCTTGTGTTGTCTGCTGGGTTGTCATGTCGGCTCCCTTCCTATTCTCCCATGGCTTTGAGGACGACGCGTTTTTTTCTGCAGCCGTCAAACTCGGCATAAAACACTTCCTGCCAGGGGCCCAAGTCCAAGGCGCCGGCGGTAATGGGCACCACCACCTGGTGGTGCACCAGCAGGGACTTCAAGTGGGCGTCCCCATTGTCCTCCCCCGTCTGGTGGTGGCGGTAGTGCGGGTGTGCCGGCGCCAGTTTTTCAAGCCACTGCCAAATGTCCTCAAACAGCCCCGCCTCATGGTCGTTGACGAATACCCCCGCCGTAATGTGCATGGCGGACACCAGCACAAACCCCTCGCGTATGCCGGACTTTTCCACCACCTTCGCCACCTGCGGCGTCAACCTCACCAACTCGCGCTGTTTTTGTGTCTCAAACCAGAGGTACTCCGTAAGGGTTTTCATGTTTTCTCCCAAGTGCCTTGTGTTGTGCCATGGTTTATGCATGGTTTATGCATGAAAAAAGCCTTTCTGTGGACAACTCTGTGCATGGGGTTATTTTTGGTGGCCGGCTTGGGCTGCCGGGCGGCGGCGGCCCCAGGAGAGGAAGTTAGTGTTGCCCAGGCCGCAGCCTGGGTGGAAGCAGGCGAGGCCACGCCGGTGGACATTAACGTAGAAGAGGTGCGCGCGGAATATGGCCTGTTGCCAGGTGCCGTGCTGCTGGAGGCCGCCTCCAGCTATGAGGCGGCCATGCTGCCCCGGGAGAAGGCCCGCAAGCTGGTGTTTTATTGTTTAAACCGGCTGTGCACGGCCTCGCATGTGGCGGCAAAGCGCGCCAAGGGCTTGGGCTATAAACAGGTGTACGTTATGCCCGAGGGCATCAAGGCCTGGAAGGAGGCGGGGCATTCCACCACACCTGCGCCCTCGCCCGCCCTATGAAGCCCCTCGACTGGAAAAATGGCCACGTGGAAATGCACCATGGTGCCGGCGGGCGCGCCATGGCCCAGCTGGTGGACGCTTTTGTGGAGGCCTTTGGAAGCCCCCTGCTGGCCCTGCGGGAAGACCAGGCCACCTTTGTAGCCCCCCCGGGGCGCATGGCCATGACGACGGACGCCTTTGTCGTCTCCCCGTTGTTTTTCCCCGGAGGCGACATAGGCAAGCTGGCCGTATGCGGCACCGTCAATGACATAGCCGTGGGCGGCGCGCGCCCCCTCTATTTGAGTGCCAGCTTTATTTTGGAAGAAGGCTTTCCCCTGGCGCAGCTAAAAAAAATTGTCCACTCCATGGCCCAGGAGGCCAAAGCCGCCGGCATTTGCATGGTGGCCGGAGACACAAAAGTGGTGGAGCGCCACAAGGCCGACGGGGTTTTTATTGCCACCACCGGCCTAGGGCAGGTGCAAACGCCACTGGTGTTGGGGGCCGCCCACGTGCAGCCTGGCGACGCCGTGCTGCTTTCAGGCAGCATTGGGGAGCATGGCATTGCGCTGTTGTCCGCGCGAGAGTTGCTGGGTTTTGAGGCCCATGTCCACTCGGACTGTGCCTGCCTGCACGGCCTGGTGGAGGCCATGCTGGCCACCGGTGCAAAGCTGCGTTTTTTGAGAGACGCCACACGCGGCGGTGTTGCGGCGGTGTTAAATGAAATGGCCAAGGCCGCAGGTGTTGGGGTGCGGGTGCAAGCTGCGGCCATTCCCATTAGCAAACCGGTGGCGGCGGCCTGCGCCTTGTTGGGCATAGAGGCCCTGGAGGTGGCCAATGAGGGCAAACTGCTTGCCGTGTGTGCGGCGGAGGACGCGGGTGTTGTGCTGAAGGCCATGCGGGGCCATGCCCTTGGCCAAGAGGCCTGCCTCATTGGGGAGGTGTTGGAGGGCCCCCCAGGCCAGGTGGAAATGCAGCTGCCTTTGGGCAGCCGCCGCATTGTGCCTTGGCCACTGGGGGAGCAGCTGCCTCGCATTTGCTAACCCACCCTTTGCTGCGCATGCAGCAAAATATGAACTCTTAATAGCTAGAAGAGACGATGTACATTCCTTTGCTTTTGAGGGAGCTCGCTTTTAGAGAAGCAGAGCGGTCCTAGGCTTGGGAAAAGGCAATGGTGCAGGATATTTCCTCAGAGCAGTTGATGCTTCAGCGAGACAGGCTGGCCACGTTGGGCATACTGTCTGCAGGGCTTGCGCATGAAATTAACAACGCTCTGGGCTATGTGTTGTCCAATTTGCGTTTTTTAATCAAAGAAATGGCAGAGTTGGAAAAGAAGCTGTCCTGCGGGCTGCTCTGGGAAGGAGAGGCCAGGCGCAGGCTTGCGGAGTGTGCCAAGGTGCTGTCCGAGTCCCTGGAGGGTGTGGAAAACATAGCCCAGCTTGTCAACGACATGAAGGGGTATGCGCGCGGCGACACGGGGCCATGCGAGTGGTTTGAGTTGACAGAGGTGGTAGAGTCCTCCTTGCGCATTGTGCGACATGAGTTAAAGCACAAAGTTTCCTTGGAAAAGCATTTTGACGAGCATTTGCCCTATGTGAATGGGAATGCGCCGAAAATTCAGCAGGTTTTTGTAAACTTGCTGATGAATGCAGCCCAGGCCATAGAGGAGGCGCCAAAGCCCAAAGAGGAGGCAGCAGGGGAGGGTGCCCCGGTACCCCCGGGGAAGGTGGACATTGTCCTCCAACAGAAGGACGGCGGCATTTTGGTGGTTATTAGAGACAATGGCCGAGGCATTCCTGCCGAGTGTATGGAAAAGGTTTTTGAGCCTTTTTATAGCAGCAAGCCTTTGGGGAAGGGCACGGGGCTGGGTTTGTTTATTTGCAGGCGGCTGGTGGTGGAGCACGGCGGGCATATGCACCTGGAAAGCCAAGTCGGCAAAGGCACCTCCGTCCACGTATGGCTGCCTCTGGAGAAACTCAGGAGGACAACCGAGGAGTTGCCGTCCCTGTGAGGCCGTAGACTGCTTTTGCTTTAAAGTGATTCGATTCAACAGACCGGTTTCAATTTGACATGAGATCGAGGCGGACGAGGATTTCGCGATGGGAGTGCACTTCAGTGCATGACCTGAGCGAAACCGGAGTCCAACGAAGAGATCATGTCAAAGTGGAACCGGTCTAACCCTCCTGGAAGCGGATGGGGGCGGCAAAGCAGCGCCCATGGCTGGAGGCCGGCAGAGGCTGGGCTTTTTTCAACACACACTCCAGCGCTGCCTTGTCCAAGCTGCCATAGCCGCTGCCCTGCAAAAGCCGCGTATGCGTCGCCATGCCTTGCCCGTCCACACAAAACCCCAGCCGCACAGTGCCTTGAAAGCGAAAGCGCCGCGCACGCACCGGGTAACACCCCAGGGCATGGGCCTGCAAACGCTGCTGCAAAGCCAAGTCCCCCTCGTCCTCGCCGGCCTGCCCCAGGTTGCCGCCGGCTTCTCCTGGGCCGCCACCGGCCTGCTCCAGGTTGCCGCCGGCTGGCCCCGGGCTGCCACCGGCTTCTCCTGGGTTGTTGTCGGCTTCTCCTGGGGTGTCGCCGGCCCCTTCCTGCGGAAGGAGAGTGGCCAGCGGCAAAGAGGGCGGAGGCGGAGGCTGAGGCGTAGGCAAAGGCGCAGGCGAGGGCAAAGGCGCAGGCCTGCGTTGTGTAGGGGCAGGGGCCGCCGCAAGGGCCAAGGTGGGGGCAGGGTGGCCACCGCCCGAGGGAGGGGCCTGCGGGGGGGGCAAAAATACCTCCTCTATGTCCACCCATTGCAGGGCCGGGGAAGCCAGCAAAGGCCCCTTCTGCGCCGGGGGTGGCCCCCGCTTGGGCAAAAGCCATGTTGCCCCCAGGTGCAGCGCCCAGGAGGCGGCAAAAGCCAAGGCCAGGGGGGCTAAGCGTTTTTTATGCATGGCCTCGAGGGGGGCTTGGGCGCCATGAGGGTTTGGCCCTGGGGGCTTTGGGCCTGCGTCAGCGGCATGTCAAACAAGGCGCTGAGGGTGTCAGCGTTTAAATGTTGTGCCGCAGGGCCCTGGGCCACCATGCGGCCCTCTTTTAGCAAAAGCACATGCGTGGCGTAGGCGAGGGCCAGGTTTAACTCATGCAGCACCACCAGGGCCAAAAGCCCCTCGTTTTGGCAGCGCTGTTGCAGCCATTCCAGCGTTTGGCTTTGCTTGGGCATGTCCAAAAAGGCCGTCGGCTCATCCAAACACAATATATGGGGCGCCTGCATTAACGCGCGGGCCAGCCACAGCATGCGGCGCTCCCCTCCGGAAAGCTGGTTTATGGGGCGCTCTGCCAGCTGGGCCAGGCCCAAGGACTCCAGCATGTGCAGGGCCTTTTGGCGCTCCCTGGCGCCAGGGCCCCACAGCCCCTTGCAGAAGGGGAGGCGTCCCATGCTTAACAACTCCAACGCGGAAAACTCGGAGGTTTCCGGCAGGTGTTGGGGCACCCAGGCCATGTGCTGCGCGCGCTGCTTGTGGCTGTAGCTGTCCAACGGCCTTCCCCGCAAAAGCACCTGCCCCGCAGAGGGCGCCAAAAACCCCAAAATGGTTTTTAACAAGGTGGTTTTGCCGGAGCCGTTGGGGCCCAAAAAAACCCACAGCTGCCCTGCCTCGGCGTAAAAGCCAATGTTGTCCAACACCCGGCGCCGGGCATATTCCAAGGAGAGGCCGTTGAGTTGCAGCATAAAACACAGGCCCTATAGCACACTTAAGTGCATGCCCAAGGGGTGCCGTGCAAAAGGGCCCTCAAAAAGTTTTGTACCCCCTTCCCGGCTGCGTTAGAGTGAAAGGTGGCCTCAAAGGAAGAGGGCGGCTCCTTCAAAACTTCGGGACTCTCGGGGTGTCCACCATGGAAAAAGCACTGTTGCCGGAAGAAACGCCCCCCCGAGAGGTATTGTGTGGGAGGTTCCGCTTCCGCACCCCCTTGCGTTGTGACGGGGTGGGCAAGTTGGACTGTGTGGAGGACTTATACAGTGGGCAGCGCAAAGTGGTGCGCTGGCTGCCCCTGGAGGTGAACCGCCAGGAGGAGCAGAATATTGTACAATTTTGCGTCAACCTGCCTATGCACCCCAGCTTGCCGGAGGTGTGCGAGTTTGGGGAAATGGAGTCCTGGGCCTACATGGTGGTGGACTTCCCCGAGGGGGACTTGCTTTCCGCGCGCCAAACCTTTTTGCCGCCGCAGGTGTGGCAGCGCATGGCCTACCAACTCTCCGGGGCCTTAAGTGCCCTGCATGCAGCGCAGGTATTCCACGGCGAGTTGTGCATGCCCTCCGTCATGCTGCTGGAGGAGGAGGCCTTGTTGTGGGACTTGCCGTTGGTGTTGTGCAGCCGCATGGCGGACAGGAGGCAGGAGGTACGCGTGCTGCAGCAACTCATGCGCACCGCCTCCACCCTGGCACCGGAGCGCGCGCGCGGTGGCCCGCTGGGGCCTGAAGGAGACGTCTACTCCCTGGGCGCCCTGCTGGCCTACAGCGCAGGCAGCCGCCAGCCCCAGGCAGAGGCCACCTTGGCCCTCGTCCACGCCATTGCAAGCGGCCAGTTTAAACCTGACATTCCCCGGGCCTTGCCCCTGGCCTGCCGCAACATGCTGGCGTGCATGCTGGCCCCTCGCGCCAAGGACAGGCCCCGCATAGGCGAAGTGGCCGCCTTCTTCGCGGCAACCAGTGTCCCTGCCCCGGGCATTCCTGTGGTGCATACGCCGCTGCTTTTTCCAGCCTCCGGGCTTGCCCAAGGGCCTAGGCCGCCTGCGGGGCCGCCGCCTTTGCCGCCGGCTGCATTTTCTCCACCGCCTTCACCTTCGCCTACGGTGTCCGGGGTGGATTGGATGCAGATGCTTTCCTCCCAGGAGGAAGCGAAAACCCAGAAGAAAAAGAAAGGCTAAGCCCGGGGGAAGGGCCCTGGGGAAGCTTCCCCCAAGGGGGCGGTTTTTTTGGGCTTTCCTGAAACCGCCTCTTTTAGGGTGTTGTATGCTTGCCTTTGTCCTTGCGCACAGGTACGAGGCTTGTTGAAAGCGGGGCCCCAGGGCCTGGCTGATGGTGTTTTGTCCACTTTATTGAGGAATAAGATGCAAATCCGCGCTGATGAGATTAGCCGAATTCTCCGAGAGCAAATTAAAGACTTTGGTAAGCAGGTTTCTGTTTCAGAAACGGGGACGGTTTTGTCTGTCGGCGACGGCATTGCCCGCGTCTATGGCCTGGACAATGTGTTGTCCGGAGAGTTGGTGGAGTTTCCAGGCGGCGTCAAAGGTTTGGTGCTTAACTTGGAAGAGGACAACGTGGGCGTCGCCATTATGGGAGACTTCTCTCATATTCGCGAAGGCGACACCGTCAAGCGCACCCAGCAAATTGCCTCCGTCCCCGTCGGCAAAGCTTTGCTTGGCCGCGTCGTCAACGCGCTGGGAGAGCCTTTGGATGGCAAGGGCCCCATTGCCGCCACCGAGACGCGCCGCTTGGAAATAAAAGCCCCCGGCATCGTCAAACGCAAGTCCGTGCATGAGCCCATGCAAACGGGCCTCAAAGCCTTGGACGCCCTGGTGCCCATTGGACGCGGCCAGCGCGAGCTGATTATTGGTGACCGTCAAACCGGAAAAACGGCCATTGCGGTGGATGCCATTATTAACCAGCGCGGCCAAAACATGTATTGCATTTATGTCGCCATTGGCCAAAAGCAGTCGACGGTGGCGCAAGTGGTGGACAAGCTGACAAAGCACGGCGCCATGGAATACACCGTGGTGGTGGCGGCCAACGCCTCGGACCCAGCGCCCATGCAGTTTTTTGCCCCCTATGCGGGCGTCACCATCGGCGAATACTTCCGCGACAACGGCATGCATGCCCTCATCGTCTATGACGACTTGTCCAAGCAGGCCGTCGCCTACCGTCAACTCTCCCTTCTGCTCCGAAGGCCCCCTGGCCGCGAAGCCTACCCCGGGGACGTTTTTTATATCCACAGCCGCCTGCTGGAGCGCGCCGCCAAACTCTCTGACGAGGAGGGCGCAGGCTCCCTCACGGCGCTGCCCATCATTGAAACACAAGCCGGGGACATTTCCGCCTATATTCCAACCAACGTCATCTCCATTACGGATGGCCAAATCTTCCTCGAGTCGGACTTGTTTTTCTCCGGTGTCCGCCCCGCCATCAACGTCGGCATTTCCGTCTCGCGCGTGGGCAGCGCCGCCCAAATAAAAGCCATGAAGCAGGTGGCGGGCACACTCAAGTTGGACTTGGCGCAATACCGCGAGTTGCAGGCCTTTGCGCAATTTGGCTCGGACTTGGACAAGGCCACGCAAGAGACGCTGGCGAGGGGGGCGCGCTTGGTGGAGCTTTTGAAGCAAGTCCAATATGCGCCCATGAGTGTGGGCAAGCAAGTCATGCAAATTTATGCGGCCACCAACAAGGACGACGCTGAAAAGCGCGGCTGG
>Ga0209737_10000243_pt1 | contig 49074 bp, 59 predicted proteins | sample TergutCu122P3_FD_187284 | JGI IMG/M metagenome (GOLD analysis project Ga0209737, IMG submission 187284) | Cubitermes ugandensis P3 segment gut microbial communities from Kakamega Forest, Kenya - Cu122 P3 (SPAdes) (version 2) | ecosystem: Host-associated > Arthropoda: Insects > Digestive system...
TGTTCGACGCGCGCACTCTCCACCTGGTAGCCGACACGGCGCACCGGGCTGAACGAGGCATCGAGCAGAATGCGACCGATGGTCTTGCTCTCGGAGCTGACCGGACGGGCATTGCCCGGCACGTAGCCACGGCCTTCCTCAACCTTGATCTGCATGTCGAGTTTGCCGCCCGGCGCCAGATGCGCAATCACATGTTCGGGATTGATAATCTCGACATTCTGATTGGTTTCGATGTCGGCAGCCGTTACCGGGCCTTCTCCGCTCTTCGTGAGATGCAGAGTCACTTCACCCCGGTTGTGGAGTTTGAATACGACGCCCTTCAAATTGAGCAGCAGGTCGACGATGTCTTCCCGCATCCCATCCAGGGTCGAATATTCGTGCAACACGCCTTCGATCGACACTTCCGTCGCGGCATGTCCGGGCAGCGACGAAAGGAGGATGCGACGTAGCGCGTTCCCAAGGGTATGCCCGAATCCCCGCTCGAACGGCTCCATCGTCACCCTGGCCTGACCCTGGGAGACACTCTGGACGTCGATGATGCGCGGTTTCAATAGCTCATTGCTTTGCATCAACATAATTCCTCAAAACCAGAAACCCGCCTCCCGCATTAGCGGGAGTACAGTTCCACGACCAGACTTTCGTTGATCGTAGGCGGCAGTTCGTCACGCACTGGATAAGCCTTGAAAGTACCCTTGCCAGCCTTGATATCGACTTCAATCCAGGCCGGGAAACCACGCGATCCACTGGATTCGAGCGCAGCCTTCACACGCAGCGAGCTACGCGCGCCTTCAGTGAGTTGAACGACATCACCGGGACGCACCAGGTAGGACGGAATATTCACGCGCTTGCCGTTGACCAGCACGCCGTTGTGGCGAACCACCTGACGCGCTTCGGCGCGCGAGCCGCCAAAACCCATGCGATAGGCGACTGAATCCAGACGGCCTTCGAGCAGTTGCAGCAGGTTTTCACCCGTCTGACCACGGCGGCGAGCCGCTTCGGCATACACGCGGCGGAACTGACGCTCCAGCACGCCGTACGTGCGGCGGATTTTCTGCTTTTCGCGCAGTTGCTCACCGTAGCCCGACAGGCGCTGGCCGGAACGCTGTCCGTGCTGGCCGGGCGCGTAGGAACGATGCTCAATCGCGCATTTGTTGGTAAAACATCTTTCCGCCTTCAGAAACAGCTTTTCGCCTTCGCGGCGGCACTGGCGGCATTTCGGGTCGAGGTTACGAGCCACGTATTACTCCTTGTCGTCAGATGCGCCGCTTTTTCGGCGGACGGCAACCGTTGTGCGGGATGGGGGTGATATCGGTGATGCTGGCAATGCGAATGCCCAGGGCGTTGAGCGCCCGGATGGCAGATTCACGGCCTGGTCCCGGCCCTTTGATCCGCACTTCGAGATTCTTGATGCCGCACTCCTGCGCGACCTTGCCAGCAGCCTCGGCAGCCACCTGGGCAGCAAAAGGCGTGCTCTTGCGCGACCCCTTGAAGCCTGCCCCGCCGGAAGTTGCCCATGACAGCGCATTTCCCTGGCGATCGGTGATGGTGATGATAGTGTTGTTGAAGCTGGCATGAACGTGCGCAATACCTTCAGCGACGTTCTTTTTGATCTTCTTGCGAACCTTTGTTGCAGTCTTGGCCATTAGTCAGTTCCTGTTATTTCTTGCCGGCAACCGCTTTACGCGGTCCCTTGCGGGTGCGGGCATTCGTGCGGGTACGCTGCCCACGAACCGGCAGACCACGGCGATGACGAACACCACGGTAGCAACCCAGATCCATCAGGCGCTTGACGTTCATGGTGACTTCGCGGCGCAAATCGCCTTCGACCATGAAACGGCCAACCTCTTCGCGAAGCTTCTCCATATCCGCTTCGGTGAGATCCTTGACCTTGATCGAGCGCGCAATACCAGCATCATCACAAATCTTCTGGGCGCGCGAACGGCCGATCCCATAGATGGCGGTGAGCGCAATCTCAGCATGCTTATGATTGGGGATATTGACCCCAGCAATACGAGCCATCCGTGTACCTCGTCAAACCATTAAAACGTGAAACGTTGAAGTATAATCCATAATCCAGTCAAACACAAGGATCAACCTTGGCGCTGTTTATGGCGCGGATCACTACAAATGATCCTGACCACGCCTTTACGGCGAATGATCTTGCAATGACGGCATAGCCGCTTGACGGAAGCCTGAACTCTCATGATCGCTTGCTCCTGTTTTCTGAGTTCTTTCGTCACTTCGTCCGGAATACGATCCGGCCCTTGGTGAGGTCATAGGGGGTCAACTGGACGGTCACCTTGTCGCCCGGCAGAATGCGGATATAGTGCATACGCATTTTGCCGGAAATGTGCCCAAGCACCATGTGACCATTTTCGAGTTTGACCCGAAACATCGCGTTGGGGAGGTTTTCAGTGACCTCCCCCTGCATCTCGATTACGTCTTCCTTCGCCATTGTTATCGAACCGGGAAGCCCGCCCCCTTGAAATCTGCCTTCTTCAGCAGACTTTCATACTGATGTGATAGCACGTAGTTTTGCACCTGATCCTTGAAGTCGAGCGCCACCACTACCACGATCAGGAGCGATGTGCCGCCGAAATAAAACGGCACCTGCCACTTCAGGATCAGAAATTCGGGCAGCAGGCAGACCAGCGTGATGTAAGTCGCGCCAGCCAGGGTAAGTCTCAGCAGCACCTTGTCGATATAGCGCGCCGTTTGTTCGCCCGGACGGATGCCCGGCACGAAAGCGCCGCTCTTCTTGAGGTTGTCTGCGGTATCGCGCGGGTTGAACACGAGCGCGGTGTAGAAGAAACAGAAGAATATGATTGCCAGCGCATACAGGATCACGTAGACCGGCTGACCGGGCGAGAGCAGCGAGAACGCATCGCGCAGCCAGGTCATTTTTTCCGCAGAACCGAACCACTGCCCGACCGACCCCATGAAGAGGATGATGCTCGAGGCGAAAATCGGCGGGATGACCCCGGACATGTTGAGCTTGAGCGGCAAGTGCGAACTTTGCCCGCCATAGATCTTGTTGCCGACCTGACGCTTGGCGTAGTTCACCAGAATCTTGCGCTGACCGCGTTCGACGAAAACGACGAACCCCGTCACCAGCACCACCAGGAAGCAGATGAAGAGCGCGGCCAGCGAATGCATGGCATCGGTGCGAACCAGTTCGGACAGGCCGCCGATAGCGTTCGGCAGACCGGCCACGATACCGGAGAAGATGATGAGCGAGATGCCGTTACCCAGTCCGCGCTCGGTGATCTGTTCGCCGAGCCACATCAGGAACATCGTGCCGGTGATGAGTGTGGCGACGGTCACGAAACGGAACACGAAGCCCGGATCGAGCGCCACGCCCTGACTTTCCAGACCGATCGCCACGGCCAGCCCTTGAGCGAAGGCCAGAAGTACGGTGCCGTAGCGCGTGTACTGCGTGATCTTGCGCCGTCCGGCTTCGCCTTCCTTCTTGATCGCTTCGAGCTGCGGAACCGCCACGGCCAGCAACTGCATGATGATCGAGGCCGAGATGTACGGCATGATCCCCAGGGTAAAAATCGTGAAGCGCGACAACGCTCCCCCGGAGAACAGGTTGAACATCCCGAGGATGCCGCCGCTGTGCTGGTCGAAGAACGCTCTCAGGGCTTCCTGATTGATTCCGGGCACAGGCAGGTGCGCACCGAGCCGATACACGATGATCGCGCCGATCAAAAACAGCAGACGCCGTTTCAGATCGCCGAACTTCCCGGTGCTTCCTACCGTAGCAGCAGACTTGGCCACGATTCCGTCCTTGCTTGATCCTGGATTATTCGGTCACCACGGAACCGCCCGCTGCTTCGATCGCAGCACGCGCTCCCTTGGTCGCTCCAACGCCGCGCAGGACGACCTTTCTGGTGATTTCACCGGAAAGGATGACCTTGGCCGAGAGCGCATTGCCGGGAACGATGCCCGCCTGCTTCAACGTCAAAAGATCGATTTCTTCCACCGGCACGATGGCCAGTTCGGACAGACGAACTTCGACATTGCGGTCACGGGTCAGCGACACGAAACCACGCTTGGGCAGGCGACGTTGCAGCGGCATCTGACCGCCTTCGAAACCGACCTTGTGGAAACCGCCGGCGCGCGACTTCTGACCCTTGTGGCCCCGGCCACAGGTCTTGCCCAGGCCGCTGCCGATGCCGCGACCGACGCGCTTGGCGGCAGACTTCGAGCCTTCGCCCGGTTTGATGGAATTCAGGCGCATGTCATTGACCCTCACACTTGAGCAGATAAGACACTTTGGTGATCATGCCGCGCACACGCGGCGTGTCGGGCAACTCAACGCAATGATTGAGACGGCGAAGCCCCAGACCACGCACCGTGGCGCGGTGAGACTGTATGGTTCCGATCACGCTCTTGACCAACGTGACCTTGATTTTCTTGTCGGACATCGCTTACCCCAGAATTTCTTCGACGCTCTTGCCGCGCTTGGCCGCGATTTCCGCCGGGGTATTCACCGCCAGCAGACCGTTGAGCGTAGCGCGCACGACGTTGTACGGGTTGGTGGAACCGATGCACTTGCAAATGATGTCGGTCACACCCATGACTTCAAACACCGCACGCATCGGGCCGCCGGCGATGATGCCGGTACCGGCCGGAGCCGGACGCATCAGCACGGAAGCCGCGCCATGCTTGCCGAGCACGGTGTGATGCAGGGTTCCGTTCTTGAGCGAAACCTTCTTCATCCTGCGGCGCGCTTCGTCCATCGCTTTCTGGACGGCCACCGGCACTTCGCGGGACTTGCCCTTGCCCATCCCGATGGCGCCATCGCCATCGCCGACCACGGTAAGGGCTGCGAAGCCGAGAATCCGGCCACCCTTGACGACCTTGGTCACACGATTGATCGCGACCATCTTTTCACGCAAGCCGTCATCGCGCTCCTCGGAGGCTTGTTGCTTGCGCTGGTTTTGCTGCTTGGCCATTCGTAATCCCCTTTAGAACTTCAGACCGCCTTCGCGGGCGGCTTCAGCCAACGTCTTGACGCGACCGTGATAGAGAAAACCGGAACGATCGAAGGCCACGGTTTCGACTCCGGCGGCTTTCGCGCGCTCGGCGATCAGCTTGCCCACCTCTGCGGCAGCAGCCTTGTTGCCGCCATTGGGCATCCGGGCGCGCACATCCGCTTCGAGCGTGGAAGCTGAAGCCAGTACCTTCGAGCCGCAGCCGGAAATGATCTGGGCGTAAATATGGCAGTTCGACCGGAACACGGCCAGACGCACGGTCTTCTGTTCCGCAAGTCTGGCGCGGGTTTTACGCGCACGGCGAAGACGAGTTTCTTTCTTGTTCATGACACGGACGCCTTACTTCTTCTTGGTTTGCTTGATCACAACCTTCTCGCCCGCATAACGGACGCCCTTGCCCTTGTAGGGTTCGGGAGCGCGGTAGGCCCGCACCTCGGCTGCGACTTGACCGACTCGCTGCTTGTCGATCCCCTTGATGATGATTTCGGTCTGGGTCGGCGTTTCAGCCACGATCCCGTCCGGCAACTGGTATACGACCGGATGGGAGAAACCCAGCGAGAGATTGAGCTTGTCACCTTGCGCCTGGGCACGGTAGCCGACGCCGATGAGGTTCAGTTTCTTCTCGAAACCCTTGGTCACTCCGGTCACCATATTGTTGACCAGGGCGCGCATGGTGCCGGAAAACGCGTTGGCGTTCTCCACGCCCTCGCGGGGCTTGAACACCAGCGTGTCGCCCTCGCGATCCACCGCGACCGAAGGATGCACCGAATAGTTCATCGTGCCCAGCGGCCCCTTGATCGAGAGATCGCTCCCGGCAATCTTGACTTCGACACCGCCCGGAATGGCCACCGGATTATTTCCTACGCGAGACATGGAATCCTCCTCAAGCCACCAGGCAGATGATTTCGCCACCGACACGGCTGGCGCGTGCGGCGCGGTCGGTCATCACGCCCCTGGGAGTCGACACGATGGCCACACCCAGCCCATTCATGACCTTCGGCAGATCATCGCTACCCTTGTAGACGCGCAGCCCAGGACGGCTGACCCGCTCGATGCGTTCGATGACCGGACGATCGGCGTAATACTTGAGCGCCACATCGAGTTCGGCCTTGCCATCCGCTTCACGGACGACGAAAGCGTCGATATAACCCTCATCCTGCAAAACCTTGGCAATCGCCACCTTCAGCTTCGACGAAGGCATGCGCACGTTCGCTTTTCCGGCGCGCTGGCCGTTGCGAATGCGTGTCAGCATGTCGGCGATAGGATCGGACATACTCATCTTTTACTCTCCTTACCAACTCGCCTTGGTCATGCCAGGCACTTCGCCGTCGAAAGCGATTTCGCGCAACTTGTTGCGGCACAAGCCAAACTTGCGGAACACGCCACGTGGACGCCCGGTCAGCTTGCAGCGGTTACGCGCACGAACGGGACTCGCATTGCGCGGCAGTTCCTGCAGGGCCAGCCGCGCAGTCATACGCTCTTCATCGGAGAGCTTCGCATCCTTGATTTTTGCCATCAGCTCGGCGCGCTTGGCGGCAAACTTCGCCACCGTCTTGCGGCGCTTGTCCTCGCGGTTGATCAGAGACAGTTTCGCCATATCATCCTCAATTCTTGAACGGAAAGCGGAACGCACCCAACAGCGCCTTCGCTTCCTTGTCGGTCTTGGCAGTCGTCGTGATGCTGATATTCATCCCGCGCAGCACGTCGATCTTGTCGTACTCGATCTCGGGGAAGATGATCTGCTCCTTCACCCCGAGGTTATAGTTGCCGCGACCATCAAAACCCTTGGAAGCGATACCCCGGAAGTCGCGCACACGCGGCAGGGCCACCGACACCAGACGATCGAGGAATTCGTACATCTTCGGGCCGCGCAGCGTCACCATGCAGCCGATCGGATAGCCATCACGAATCTTGAACCCGGCAATCGACTTCTTTGCCTTGGTGACCACGGGCTTCTGCCCAGCGATCTTCGTCATGTCGCCGAGTGCGAATTCGAGCACTTTCTTGTCGCCGACCGCCTCGCCGACCCCCATGTTCAGGGTGATCTTGCTGATGCGCGGCACTTCCATCACGGACCTGTAACCGAACTGCTCAAGCAGACTGGGAACAACCGTGTCCTTAAAAAATTGTTGCAAGCGAGCCATTGCTACTCCTTACGCGTCCAGCATCTCGCCGTTCGACTTGAAGAAGCGCACCTTGCGCCCGTCTTCAAGCACCTTGATCCCAACACGATCGCCTTTCTGCGTAGCGGGATTGAACAGCGCGACGTTCGAGACATGGATCGGCATCTCCTTTTCGACGATGCCACCCACTTCGCCTTTCATCGGGTTCGGGCGCATGTGTTTCTTCACCCGGTTTACCCCCTCGACCAACAGGCGCTCATCGCTCACGCGGCGCAGCACCGTGCCACGGCGACCACGGTCCTTGCCCGTGAGCACCACGACTTCATCACCCTTGCGGATCTTGTTCATCCTCGAACCTCTCAGAGCACTTCTGGCGCCAGCGAAACGATCTTCATGAACCGTTCGGAGCGCAATTCGCGCGTCACCGGCCCGAAGATACGCGTGCCGATCGGCTCAAGCTTGTTGTTGAGCAATACGGCGGCGTTGTTATCGAACTTGATGAGCGAACCATCGGGACGACGAACGCCCTTGGCCGTGCGCACCACGACGGCGCTATAGACATCGCCCTTCTTGACCCGGCCTCGCGGCGCGGCATCCTTGATCGTGACCTTGATGATGTCACCCACGGACGCATAGCGACGCTTCGAGCCGCCAAGCACCTTGATACACATCACCGAGCGTGCGCCGGTGTTGTCGGCCACGTCGAGCCTAGACTGCATTTGAATCATGAAATTATCCCCAACTTGGCCCGCTCCAGGAGCGGTCAGTATTGGAACCCGTTCGGGTTGATGAGCCCGGAGGGAACCCCGGAACACGAAACCGGTGATTGTATCAGCACGCTGACGGATTGCAAGCCTTTTTTACGGCAAGACGCCCTCGATGCCGGAAAAGTCCGCCCGCTCGCCCTGATCGCGCCAGAAACCGTACTGTCACGGATATCCATGAGACACTATAGGGGCTATAGAAACCTTCGTGGCTTTACGAACATCATGGACGCCATCAAATTCCAGCCTCGCGAATTCATGACACGAAAACACAGCCCCGACATCAAGTTCCTGCTCGCAAGCCAGCCCCTTTTCAGCGGCCTGCCTCCGGAGAGCATTGCGCGCATCGCGCAGGATGTGCGCGATCTCCGAGCAGCAAAGGGAGACGTCCTGTTCAACAAGGGAGACGAATGCAAGGGCATGCATCTGGTTCTCGTCGGCCAGATCAAACTGTCCTTCATCTCGCCCCACGGGCAAGAGAAGATCGTGGAAATCATCCGTCCGAACCACATCTTCGGAGAAGCCCTGATGTTCATGGAGCGGCCCTACATCGTCTCCGCGCAGGCGTTGAGCGACTCCTGGCTACTCTTCTTTCCCAAAACCACGATTTTCAACGAACTGGAACGCGACCCGCTGCTGGCCAGAAAAATGCTCGCCGGACTCTCCATGCGGCTGCATCAACTCATCAGCGACATCGAAGGCTATTCGCTGCACTCCGGCAAGAAACGCATCATCGGCTATCTTCTGCAGGAAATCCCCGGCGACACGCATTCGATCAGAGATCAGGCCATCACCCTCAAGCTTGCCGTCAACAAGAACACCATCGCCTCCCGCCTCAGCATGACGCAGGAACATTTTTCGCGCATCCTGCACGAACTCGTGGAACTGGGCCTGATCACCGTCCAGGGTCGGGAAATCCACATTCCGGACATCCAGAAACTTCGCCAATACGAAGATTGAGAAATTCCCGCCCCCTCTCCCCCGGCTTCTCTCCCGCGAGAAGAGAGGGCTGCAAGCTGGTATACAATTCAGGATTCAGCCCGTAGCGCTACCCCCATCCTCACCACCGGCATGAACACTGTTTCTTCTTCGTCCCTTCAACGCACCCTGGAACTGGGCCGCCGCGTGCTCGAAACCGAAGCGCAGGCGGTTGCTGCACTGGCCGCGCGGATCGACGAGACCTTCTGGCAAGCCATCAACATGATTCTCCAATGCCGGGGACGGGTCATCGTCAGCGGCATCGGCAAATCCGGTCACATCGCGCGTAAATTCGCTGCCACCCTGGCGAGCACAGGCACTCCGGCCTACTTCGTGCACGCGGCCGAAGCCGCGCATGGCGACCTCGGCATGATTGCCGCCGAAGACATCGTGATTGCCATCTCCAACTCGGGCGCAAGCGAAGAACTGCTCACCATCGTGCCGCAGGTCAAACGACGCGGAGCGCGGCTCATCGTCATGACCGGCAATGCCGACTCCCCGCTTGCGCGCGAAGCCGATATCCATCTCGATGCTGCCGTCGCCGAAGAAGCCTGCCCGCTCAACCTCGCGCCCACCGCCAGCACCACCGCCCAACTGGCCCTGTCGGACGCCCTCGCGGTCGCGCTGCTCGATGCGCGCGGCTTCGATACCGAAGACTTCGCGCGCTCTCATCCCGGCGGCAATCTCGGGCGGCGACTGCTCACCTACGTACGCGACGTCATGCGCCCGCGCGAACACGTGCCGGTCATCGCAAGCGAAGCGCTCTTGAGTGAAGCGCTGCTCCCCATGACGCGCGGCGGCATGGGCATGACGGTGGCGCTGGGGGCCGACGAAAAACCGGAAGGCATCTTCACCGATGGCGACCTGCGCCGCGCCCTGGAAAACGGCATCGACGTGCGCGCCACGCGGCTCGCCGAGGCGCTGACCAAAAACCCGCACACCATCGGGCCGGGCGCACTCGCCGTAAAAGCGGCCGAAATGATGGAACGGCTGCGCATCAGCCAGTTACTGGTCGTCGATGAAACCGGCGCACTCGTGGGGGCGCTGAACACGCACGACCTCATGTTGGCGCGAGTCATCTGATGCACGGACTCCTCAACCTCATCTACCGCTTCTATCCTCTGGCCATTGCAGCGCTGCTTGCCGCCGGAGCAATCTGGCTCGAACGCACGACCCGCAGCCCCGAACCCGTCGAAAACGCCGCTGCCACCCAGGCTCCGGACTTCATCGCCGACACGGTGCGCATCACGGGCTTTGCCAAGGACGGCAATCTGTACTACACGCTCGACTCCCCTCACCTCCTCCATTTGCCGCTCACCGACTCGACCCACATCGAACAACCCCGGCTGCAACTCATCTCCCAGGGGCGGCACATGCGGGTCAGCGCCGACCACGGCGAAGTCGGCCCCAAGGGGGAGCAGGTCGACTTCAGCGGCAACGTCGAAACCGAACGCGATGGCATTCCCCCCGACCCGCCCCTGCGCCTTTCTTCGTCGCACCTCACGGTCTGGCCACAGGAACAGCGCGCCGTCAGCAATGTTCCCGTTCGTCTCACCCAGGGAAAGATGCGCACCGACGCCAACAACTTCCAGGCCGACAACGTATTCGGCACAATGAACCTGGCCGGAAAAGTTCAGATGCATCTCATTGCCCGCAACCCGAGAAATCCATGATCCGCATCCTGCTTGCTACCCTTGTCGTCTCGCTGTCGGTTGCCATGCCCGTCCATGCCCAGCCGCTCGACCGCAACCAGCCGGTCAACATCGACGCCGACAAAGTCACCGTGGATGATCGCAACAAGGTGCACGTCTTCGAGGGCAACGTCGTACTGACCCAGGGAACGTTGTCGATCAAGGGCGACAAGATCGTCATCACCCAGGATACCGCCGGCTTTTTCAGCGGCGTTGCCACTGCGGCAAGCGGGCGGCTGGTTTTCTTCCGTCAAAAGCGCGCGAGTGACGGCGCCTGGATCGACGGCGAAGCCGAACGCATCGAATACAGCAACCAGCACGAACGGGCCAAGCTTTTCAACCGCGCCCAGATTCAGAGCGCTGGCGACATGGTGCGAGGCCAGTACATCGAATACGACGTCGCCACGGAAAACTACCTCGTCACCGATGCGCCCGGACGCCCCCCTCGCGGCAGCAGCGCCTCCACCGGAGGCCGCGTCCACGTCACCATCCAGCCAAAAAGCAAACCGGCCACTGCTGAACCCCGCTGAACGCCGTTGCCCCCACCGTAGAGCTGTTTTGACTTAATTACGTACTTTCTGCGCTGTTGGCCCCCACCCTAACCCTCCCCCGCAAGCAGGGGAGGGAACCAGTCTCCTTCCCCCGCTTGCGGGGGAAGGCTGGGATGGGGGCAGAATTTCTGCTTCGTTACCAGGTATTTGTGCACACTCACCAGGAAAATGCGCGTATACAGGAAGTTTTCACGCACCCATGAAAAATATTTTTGTGCAATGCACAAAAACCTCTTGACTTTTAGTCAGCGCGGCCTAGAATCCACAAAAAATGTTGCTGTGCAACAATAAAAAATGGCATATCAAGCCATACTCCCAACCCTGGCAGTAGGCAGTAGTACTGAAGTTTCTTGTAGTTCTCTTGTAGTTCCACTTTTAACTCTGTAGCACGTCATACACCTTTCCACTGGAGGAGATTCCAATGACCACATTCACCCCCGATCAGTTCGCCGCCACCAACAAGGCCAACATCGAGACCCTGCTGAGCCTCACCAACAGCGCCTTTGCCAACGCCGAGCGTCTGGCCGCCCTCAACCTCAACACCGCCCGTTCCGTGCTTGAAGACAGCGTCTCCAACACCAAGGCGCTGCTGGGCACCAAGGACGTGCAAGAGCTGGTTTCCCTGCAAGCCTCGCTGATCCAGCCCCTGCTGGAAAAGTCTGTCGCTTACGCCCGCAGCGTTTATGAAATCGCTTCGCAGGGTCAGGAAGAGCTGGCCAAAGTGCTCGAAGTTCAACTCGCCGAGCTGAACAAGAACGTTTCTTCCGCGCTCGACAAGGCTGCCAAGTCCGCCCCCGCCGGTTCCGACGTTGCCGTTGCCGCCGTGAAGTCGGCCATCGCCGCCGCCAACAGCGCCTACGACAACTTCTCCAAGGCCGTCAAGCAAGCGACCGAAATCGCCGAAGCCAACGTTGCCGCGGCCACCAACGCCACGGTCAAGGCTGTGACCACCACCGCCAAGGCCTCCAAGAAGTCCGCCTAAGCAACAAGAGGCTCTTCTGAATAAAAATGGGGACATCAGTCCCCATTTTTACGTCTCGTGCAAGTGCAGGAAGAACCTTAAAGAACCTCTGCAAACCCCTCCAGTGCGTCTGGCAGCGGGTGGCGGCATATGGTATGGGCTGAAGTAAGGCCTTGCTCATTGGTAACACATGCGTTACCGTATAACCATGAAGATCAGGCTTGAAGAATACATCCGGGACAACGGTGACAATCCGTACCAGACGTGGTTCGACGGGCTGGACGCGCAGGCCGCCGCGAAAGTAACAGTCGCCAAGACACGCCTGGAACTGGGCAACACCTCGAACGTCGAATGGTTCCGAGGTATCGGTGAGTACAAGATCGACTGGGGACCAGGCTATCGCATCTACCTCGCCAAAGATGGCGAAGCGCTGATTATTCTGTTTGGTGGCAGCACCAAGAAAGGACAGCAGAAAGCCATTGATCAGGCTGTGCTGCTGCACGATGAATACAAGGCAAGAAAGAAGGCTCTTGCTACAACCAGGAAAGGGAAGAAGGCATGACGCTGACCCGTGATTTCAAGCAAACCGTTGTCGAGCGAGTTGGGCGTGACCCGGACTTTGCCAAGGCGCTTCTCGATGAAGCTGCCACCCTCTTTCTCAGTGGCGAACCGGATGCTGCTCGCCTCATTCTCCGCGACCTCGTAAACGCGACGGTCGGTTTCGAGAACCTTGCCGAACTGACTCACAAACCCAGCAAAAGTCTCCACCGCATGCTGTCTCCCAGGGGTAACCCCAGTATGGACAATCTGGCTGCCATCTTTGGCGCAGTTCGGAACTGGCTCAAGGTGACGTTCGATGTGCGAGTGGTCGAAACCGCGTAGGCGGCCATCGCCGCCGCCAACAGCGCCCACGACAACTTCTCCAAGGCCGTCAAGCAAGCGGCCGAAATCGCCGAAGCCAACGTTGCCGCGGCCACCAACGCCACGGTCAAGGCCGTGACCACCACCGCCAAGGCCTCCAAGAAGTCCGCCTAAGCAACAAGAGGCTCTTCTGAATAAAAATGGGGACATCAGTCCCCATTTTTACGTCTTACGCGCGGTTTGCAGGGACGAAATTTCTTTCGCCCCTGCCCTCAACTTACTTCTGACGGCGGCGACGCTTCGCGGTCATCCCCACGATGCCAAGGCCCGCCAGCATCATGGCCCAGGTTTCGGGTTCGGGAATGGCGGGGATCGTAGGATTGCTGTTTGCGCCAGCAACCGGGCCAAAGAGAACGGCGCTGAGACCACCCGTGTTCGTTGCATCGGCGATGGCGATGGTGATGGTATGCGTTGTACGGTTAGGATCGAGCAGGGCAGTGATCGAAATTTCCTCCGTTCTGCCGTTGTATCCATAGTCCTTGCCATCGACCCAGTTCTCACCAATGTTGTGGACGCTGACGATCTTCCCGTCCGGGAGAAGGGCGTAGTTCACATCGTCGACCCAAAAGGCGAAAACGTCATTGTTCTTATACGCGTTGCCAAACTCATCGGAGGCGAAGATGAAGCTCGTCGTGATGCTATCGATCGAGGGGTCGTTGACCGTGAACTGGAAGGTCAACACATTCTGGTCGTAGGTCGGGGTGCCGCCAATAAGCGCTGACAGGGCGGCGTTGCCGCCAGTGTTTGCTGGGGTATTAACACCGTTATGGATGCCATAGTAGCCAGGTATTTTCTCAAGAAACCGCCCATTGCTCAGAACAAGTCCGCCATCCGAGGTGGTGCCGCCCTGGTACAGGTAATTGCCGGTGTACTTGGCGCTTCCGGGAACAAGGGTGATGTCGCTGTTGTCTCCGAGAAACACGCTGGCCATCCATTGCGCCTCCGTCAGCCCCAGCGTTGGGTTGAATTGTTGGAAGGTGAAAGCCTGCGCCGAAGAGACGGCCAGCATGGCGGCTGATCCAAGAATCAGTGACGAGATGATATTTGACTTCATGAAACTTTTCCTTTTACAGAACTCATGGGGTTGCTACATGCAGTTCTAATACTGCTTCGTGAGTCTATTTCAAGACACATTGAAATACAGCAAAAAGCATGCCTGAAATGTAAGTTATTAATTTTCCTAATAATTTAATGAAGTTACTAAATAGAAATGTAAATAAATGCGACTCAGTAATAACCGCATATCAGCAAATTGTTTCGGAAAACACTTAGACAAATCTCGAAATAATTGTGATTTTTTCACAAATACAGAGATGAAATCGGGGTGTTTTTTGCTTAATAATTACAATTGAATTATTTTGGAGTTTATGGGTAACAATGTAAAAAAAGACGACTCAGTGTTATCCACAAATGAGCAATTCATTTTGAAAAATTGCGTAAATAAGTCACATAGAGCACTTGTGAAAAATACGTATATAAGCTGAAACAGCGAAGCGGTCAGGGGGCATCCCCCTCCGTGGAGGCGATGCGAAGCGCCGGGGTGATCAGGACTGAACTTCAGGGCCGCATCTTCGGCTGCGGACAACCATTTTTACGCCCATTTGCCGACACAGATCGGCATCGCGGTCATGACCCGCGTGTCCAATCTTCAACGGTCAAACCAGCAACACGGCTAAATGCGGCGTCATTGGTAACGAGGACGCAACCTGTTTCCAGTGCATGCGCTGCAATGAGCATGTCGAGCGGCCCAAGCGATCTACCTTGCTTTTCCATGCCTGCTCGCACATTCCCGTAGCGTTCCATTACCGCGCCATCCCAGGACAGCACGTCCACGCGCCGCAGGAACTCCATGACAGCCTGATGAAGACGTTTGGCGTCCGGCGCCTTCGCCAAGCCGAACATCAACTCCCCTCCAGTGATTGCGGAGATACATAACGCAGCCATAGGCACTTCCGTCACCCGCAGAGAGACGGCGGGGTGGCCTTTGAGAAGATGGCCTACCGTGTTCGTATCAAGCATGTACCGCTTCATTCGCGCCATCCCGCAAACGGATCACGATCCTGCGCGCCCTGGTTGCGCTCGGTAGCATCCAGGAAATCGGCGGGCACATCGGCGCCCTTGAGCGCTGCAAAGAAACCTTCCCATGTGGCAGGCTTGCGCGACAGGATGATGTCACCCGTCTGCGGATCCTGGCGAATGAAAACCTCTTTCTCGGTAAAGCGATAGGCGGCAGGCAGACGAACCGCCTGGCTGCGACCATTGATGAACAGCTTGGCAACCTGGCTCACGATTTCTCTCCGGTAGAGAAGCTGGTATATATCAAAGAATATACCGGCGACAGGCAACTATCAAGGTATATCTGTGATGTGAATTGAAACCCGTACCCCGCCCAAACGGACAGGATACGGGGTGCTGCTATGAGGCGGTTACAGACACTTGCCAGACCAGAACAACATTACTACAATGAATATTGCCCTGATAAGGCATCGTCTGAAACGACCCAAACGTGTAGGGAGTTTCACCTTTCGATCACCTCCTTCGAGGGGATGATTGGCAAAATGCCCCGCTCACTTCGGGGCATTTTTGCGTCCGCCCCGCGTGGATTTTATCTTTTTTTCATATCCTGAGAAAATATTCTGGCGCAGGTGCCTGCAAAACGCGCGGCACACGCCCCATCTCCCAATTGCCGAGCGCCCACGCCCACACTTCCCCGACCGAAGCGCCGCTCAACTCATCGGACGGATTCTGTCCAAGAAAGTCCAGCGCAACGTGATATCGGCTACCTCATGCCCCTGCCGCAGAGGCAAGCGCCTTGGCCGCCCACTGGTTCAGGCTTTCGCCGGAGGCGCGGGCGGCAGCCAGCGCGGCGCTATGCACTGCGGGCGGCACACGCAGCATGAGCCGCCCACTGGCAGGCTTTTCGGGCTCTTTACCGAACCGATGGCATGCCTCGATGTATCCATCGACGGATTCGTGGAACGCGGCCTCAAATTCCGCAACGGATTCGCCGTGAAATGCAATGCGGTCGCTGATACCGATGATGCGCCCGACGATGACCCTATCCAAGGCATCGTACTCCATCACTGCCGTATAGCCTTTATAAGTCATAGTATTCATGGCGTTACCCCAATATCTTCAAGAAACCCGCGTGCCTCGACGACCCGGTAGCGGAGCGATTCCTTGCCGGGATGCGGACGGTGGACGTTGAGCACATGCCCGTCTTTATGAAAAGACACCGCAGAACCTTTGCCTTCATACACATCGCACCCAAGCGCAACAAGCAGAGATTCGATGCGCGACCATTCCAGCGCCCCGTTGACCGGAGTAGAGAAGATTTCGGCAAGGGTCTTTCTGTGCTTCGAGTTCACGATTCGACTATAGTTTAGCGATTGCATTTTTGCAATCACTCTCCCGGCGCATGCTCCTGCAAAACCCGCGGCACATGCCCCATCTTCCAATTGCCGAGCGCCCACGCCCACACTTCCCCGACCGAAGCGCCGCTCAAGCCATCAGGCGGATTCTGTCCAAGAAAGTCCAGCGCCGCGACCAGCGCATGAGAGGGAGAACTCTCGTCGATCGCCCGCGCCAGCGTCTGTTTGGAGAGTTTTTCCCCGGCGGCATTCGTTGCCACAGGCAAATGCGCGTAGGCCGGGACCGCCAGATCGAGTAGCTTTTGAAGATGAATCTGGCGCGCGGTCGAACCGAGAAGATCCGCCCCGCGCACCACATGGGTGACGCCCTGTTCGGCATCGTCGACGACCACGGCAAGCTGGTAGGCGAATACGCCATCGGCACGAAACACTACGTAATCCCCCACGTCGCGCGTGAGTTCCTCTTCCTGCCAACCCTGAATGGAATCCTCGAACCGGATCGTTCCCTCTGCCCTGACCCGCCACGCTCGTGGCTTCACCCCCGGCGGCAGACCGTTCCGGCAGGCGCCGGGATAACGCAGGGAACCGTCGCGAGCGAGCGCAGAATCCGGCACTTCCGCCAGTTCGCGCCGCGAACAGGCACAGGGGAAAACGTATCCATCCGCCTTGAGCCGTTCCAGCGCCTCCGCGTAAATTCCGGTGCGGCGGCTCTGCCACAGGACTTCGCCGTCCCACTCGAAGCCGAAGCGTGCAAGCGTGCCAAGCATCGACTCGGCCATACCGGGCACGGCGCGTGGAGTATCGACATCCTCGATGCGCACGAGCCAGCGTCCGCCATGAGAACGGGCTTCGAGCGCGCTACCCAGTGCGGCGACGAGTGAGCCGAAATGCAAAGGGCCGCTCGGCGTCGGGGCAAAGCGGCCCACATAGGGAATGGAATTTGACGAGGCTGAAAGCCCTCTCAACGCGCCGGAGCCAGCAGGGCGCGCATCTTCTGCATGGCGCGCGCTTCGATCTGGCGAATGCGTTCGGCGGACACGCCGTATTCGGAAGCGAGTTCGTGCAGGGTGGCCGCATCATTCTCGGTGAGCCAGCGCCGTTCCACGATATTGCGGCTGCGCTCATCGAGACTGCCGAGCGCCTCCCGCAAGCCCTCGTCCTGGAGACGAGCATACTGGGCTTCTTCGATCACGGCGGAAGGTTCAGCGTTCGGATCGGGCAGGTAGGCAATGGGCGCGAAGTGTTCGTCCTCGTCGTCGTTGCCGCCTTCCAGCGGAATTTCACGCCCGCAGAGCCGGGTTTCCATCTCGATGACTTCTTCGGGCTTCACGCCGAGACGGGCGGCAATCGAATGCACTTCCTCGCGGTTCAGGGTGGAGGCGTCCTGCTTCATGCTGCGCAGGTTGAAGAAGAGTTTGCGTTGCGCCTTGGTGGTGGCGATTTTCACCAGCCGCCAGTTGCGCACGATGAATTCATGGATTTCGGCCTTGATCCAGTGAATCGCAAACGACACCAGCCGCACGCCGCGCGTGGGATCGAACCGTTTGACCGCTTTCATCAGGCCGACGTTGCCTTCCTGAATCAGGTCGGCGTGCGGCAAGCCGTAGCCGAGATAGCCACGGGCGATGGACACCACCAGCCGCAGGTGCGAGACGATCAACTGCCGGGCCGCATCGAGATCGCCATGCTCCCTGAGGCGCGTGGCCAGTTCCACCTCTTCCTGCTCGGTGAGCATGGGCACGCGATTGACCGAGCCAATGTACTGGTCAATGCTGCCAACGGCGCATGGAACGGGAAATGATAGAGCTTGATTCATGGGTATGCGACCTCCTGCTCCCGTATTTTAGCACTCCATGCCGGAGAGTGCTAATGTTGCATTATGTAGGGAATTCCATACTTGATTCCCTCCTCCGCTTGCGGGGGATGGGGGTGGGGGCATTCAGCGGCCCCCGCCCCCATCCCGACCTTCCCCCGCTTGCGGGGGAAGGAGTGAAACCGCATCTGCGGTGGAAGAAACTGAAAATTGGACTCGCTCTGCCAGCCAGACCCGCCCCCGGCGGCTGTGACATTCAAAATCTCCGAGCGGCAGGCACAATGGCCCGGAGGCCGTGCGCAACTGGCGCATGGCTTCGGCAAGCCGGGCCGTGGTTGGCGGCATCGCGCCAAGCCGTTTGAGTTCCCACCGGAACAGGTTGGCAAGCCGCGCGGGACTCAAACCCAACAGGAAGGCCCGGCTGAATACCCTGCCCTCCCCGCCCTCGAGGGTCGCCGCAGCGGCGTCCAACTGGGCAAGCTCATCGAGCAACCCGGCGGCTTCGCGGAAGTGCGTCGCGGCACGGGCAAGCGTGAGACGGGCTGCCGGGAAGCGGGTTTCGATGGCAGGCAGGATGCGATGGCGCAGGTCGTTGCGGGTAAAGCATGGATCGTCGTTACTGGCGTCATTGATCCAGTCGAGGTTTTTCTCGCGCGCATGGGCAAGGATTTCTTCCCGGCCACTTTCCAGCAAGGGGCGTAGCCGCCCGGTTTTTCTGGAAGCATCCGCCGGTTCGATGGCCGCCATCGCCGCCGCGCCCCGGACTCCCGCGCCACGCAACAGCCGAAAAAGAACGGTTTCGGCCTGATCGTCGCGATGATGTCCGAGGACGAGCCAGTCGCAATCAACACGGGAAAGCGCGGCATGACGGGCGATGCGTGCGGCCTCTTCCAGCCCGCCCGGATGATCGCGGGGGACGTCGACCCTGAATACGTGCAGGGGAACGGCGTAGCGCTCGCAGAGTCTGGCGCAGAAGCCCTGCCATTCGTCAGCCGCCAGATTGAGTCCGTGATGGACGTGCGCGGCCTCCAGCGTGTACTTGAGGCGCGGCCGCAGGGTGTGGAGAACGTCGAGCAGCACGACCGAGTCGATTCCGCCCGAGAGCGCGCAGCACAGACGGTGACGGGAATCGACTCCCGCAGCAAGCAGCGTCGCGGCAACGGCATCCGGTACGGCTGTCACCAAAACCCCGGCGTTCATGGCCTTCAGGCAGCCAACTCCTTGAAGCGGCCATAGCTCATGAGCTTTTCCATGCGCTGCGCAATGAGTTCGTCGGGCGAGAGGCCCGAGTATTGCCGCAGGCCGTCGGCCAGAGCGCTCTTCAGGCTCTTGGCCATACCCTTGTGATCCCGGTGCGCGCCGCCTGCCGGTTCATTGACCACCTTGTCGATGAGGCCGAGCGATTTGAGGCGCGCAGCGGTAATGCCCATCGCCTCGGCAGCGATCGATGCCTTTTCCGCGCTCTTCCAGAGGATGGAGGCGCAGCCCTCGGGCGAGATGACCGAATAGGTGGCGTATTGCAACATGATGATCTGGTCGCCCACGCCAATGGCGAGCGCCCCGCCCGAGCCGCCTTCGCCGATGACGGTGCAGATGATCGGGGTGCGCAGTTCGGCCATCGCATAGAGGTTGTGACCGATGGCTTCGGACTGTCCGCGCTCCTCGGCTCCGATGCCGGGATAGGCGCCTGGGGTGTCGATGAAAGTGAAGACGGGGAGACGGAATTTCTCGGCCAGTTGCATCAGGCGCAGCGCCTTGCGATACCCTTCCGGGCGCGGCATGCCGAAGTTGCGGGCGATTTTCTCCTTGGTGTCGCGCCCTTTCTGGTGACCGATGACGACGCAGCTCTGCCCATTGAAGCGGGCCAGCCCGCCAACGATGGCGTGATCGTCGGCATAGACGCGATCACCGTGCAGCTCGTTGAAATCGGTGAAGATGTGCTGCACGTAGTCCAGCGTGTAGGGGCGCTGCGGATGGCGCGCCACCTGGGCGATCTGCCAGGGGGTGAGCTTGGCGTAGATGTCGCGCGTGAGCTCCTGCTTCTTGCTTTCCAGCCGGGAGATTTCTTCCGAAATATCCACGGCGGAATCGTTCTGCACGAAGCGCAGTTGCTCGATCTTCTCTTCCAGCTCGACAACCGACTGCTCGAAATCCAAAAAGGTGGTTTTCATTGAAAACGCCCCCCTGCGTTGAGACGGTGCATTGTACTGTCTCCCATTGTCACCCGCCGCTTTATCAAAGCACGTACCTGGCAAGATCTTCGCGGCCCGCCACGCCTTCGAGACGGGCATCGACATAGGCGGTGTCCACCGTGAGGGTATCGCTCTTGCCGTTGCCGGCCTCGAAGGAAACTTCTTCGAGGAGTTTTTCCATCACCGTGTAGAGCCTGCGCGCGCCGATGTTCTCGGTTCTTTCATTGACCTGAAAGGCAATCTCCGCCAGACGGCGAATGCCGTCTTCGGTGAAATTCAGGGTCACGCCATCCGTGGCGAGCAGGGCTTCGTACTGGCGGGTGAGGCAGGCATCGGTACAGGTCAGGATACGCTCGAAATCCTCGACGGACAGCGAATCGAGTTCGACGCGAATCGGAAAGCGACCCTGCAATTCGGGAATCAGATCGCTTGGTCGCGAGAGATGAAACGCGCCGCTGGCAATGAACAGAATATGGTCGGTCTTGACCATGCCGTACTTGGTGGAGACGGTCGCGCCTTCGACCAGCGGCAGCAGGTCGCGCTGCACGCCCTGGCGGGAAACGTCCGCGCCATGCATTTCACCGCGTGCGGCGATTTTGTCGATTTCATCGAGAAAAACGATGCCGTTCTGTTCGACCGCGCGCAGGGCTGCGCTCTTGATTTCGTCGTCGTTGATGAGCTTTGCAGCTTCTTCCTCGGTTAGGAGCCGCATGGCTTCACTGATCCGCAGTCGCCGCATTTTCTTTTTGTTGCTCCCCATGTTCTGAAACATGCCCTGAATCTGCTGGGTCAGTTCTTCCATGCCCGGCGGGGCGAAAATCTCGGCGTGCATGAAAGAGGAAGCGACTTCGAGATCGATTTCCTTATCGTTGAGTTCGCCTTCGCGCAGTTTCTTGCGGAATTTCTGCCGCGTGCTGCCGTCCTGCGCATCTTCGGCGCGCTCGCGCACCGGGGGCAGAAGCGCATCGAGCACCCGATCTTCGGCGGCATCGAGCGCGCGGTCCCGGACGAGCCGCATGGCGCGTTCGCGTCCGTCCTTGACGGCAACTTCCGCCAGATCGCGGATGATCGTGTCTACGTCGCGCCCGACATAGCCCACTTCGGTGAACTTGGTGGCTTCGACCTTGATGAACGGGGCTTGCGTCAGCCGGGCGAGGCGGCGGGCAATTTCGGTCTTGCCCACGCCGGTCGGGCCGATCATCAGAATGTTCTTGGGGGTGATTTCGCTGCGCAGCGGCTCGGCCACCTGCGCGCGCCGCCAACGGCTGCGCAGGGCAACCGCCACGACCCGCTTGGCCTTGTGCTGGCCGACGATGTGCTTGTCGAGTTCGGAGACGATTTCCGCCGGAGTCATCCGGCTCATGGCTTCACTCATTCGTCCAGTTCCTCGATGACGTGATTCCGGTTGGTGTAAATGCACAGATCGGCGGCAATCTCCAGGGATTTGGAGACGATTTCCTTCGGCATCAGTTCGGTATTTTCGAGCAGCGCGCGCGCGGCAGCCTGCGCATAGGGGCCGCCACTGCCAATGGCGACGATGCCCTGCTCGGGTTCGAGCACATCGCCGTTGCCGGTGATCACCAGCGAGTGCTCACGATCGGCCACGGCCAACATGGCTTCCAGCCGCCGCAACATGCGGTCGGTGCGCCAGTCCTTGGCAAGTTCCACCGCGCTGCGCATCAGGTTGCCCTGATGCTTTTCGAGCTTGGCCTCGAACCGCTCGAACAGGGTGAAGGCATCCGCCGTGCCGCCCGCGAAACCGGCAAGAATGCGCCCGCCAAAGAGGGTGCGCACCTTGCGCGCGGATGCCTTGATGACGATGTTGCCAAGCGTGACCTGACCGTCGCCGCCGAGCGCGACCCGGCGCCCACGCCGAACCGAAAGGATGGTCGTGCCGTGATACTGTTCCATGGATGTTTTCGGGGGGTTGCCCGCGCGTTCGAAAAAGGGGAAGGATTATACCGTACCGGCACGGCCGGTTCGGATGGGCGCACGGATGTCAGCCACGCAACATCACCTGTGCCACCTGATCGATACTCATGACCCGCATCAGCGCGCCGACCATTGCATTGACCCTGTTCAACTGAACGATCTTGCCGCGCGCCTGAAGCGAGGCGAGCGCATTGAACAGGGTACCCGCCGCGACGAAATCGACCCGCCGCAACTGGCCGCAATCGACCGTAATCGCCTGTCGGGCAGCGGCAAATTCATCGAGCTTGCGAATCGCCTCGCTGCTTGATCCGGTCAGTTCACCATCGAAAAAGAATTCTTCCTCGCCATGCTCGCGAGAGTCTTCGTCGGCAGCAGAACGATCCTCGCCCGGCGGGGGTTGCTTCGACTCCCATGACGGAGGAGATTCCTCGAAAGTCACCGCGTAATCGACCGCCAGATCCTCGAAGCGCGAACTCTCGCCGGTATATTTCAGCACTTCCAGCATCAGCATCCAGTAATCGCGATTCTCGGCCTGACCAGGCTTGACCTTGGGCGAGAGCAGATCGACGAGTCTGGATGCATTGAAGATGGTCAGCTTGACCCGATCGGTCGTCAGTTGCGCCAACGTCTGCCTGAGCAGCGCACAGCCCTGGTCGTCGATCGAGCGCACCCGCCCGAGATCGACGCGAAGCGTGCCGCTCTTGCGGCCAATCACGCAGAGCTGTTGGAGTTGCTGCGCCGTCTGCGCGGTCAGCGCAGCAGGCAGATTGATCAGGGCGGCGGTTTCAGTGCGCCGCTTTGCAGGCTGAACCGACAGATCTTCCCAAGCCGGAGGAGAGCGCTCGAAACGCCGGGCATAGTCGATCACCCTGGCGTCGAACCGCTCGCGCTGCCCGGTCAGCCGGTAGAGATCGAGCAGCATCATCCAGAGCCCTTCGCCCACGGTGGCCGTGGGATCGTCGAAAACCGCCGTCAGAAGCTGCTCGGCGTCACGATCATTCCCGTTGGCATAAAGCACCGCCGCTTCCTCGTACACCACGCCGATGCCCGTGGCGATTTCCGTGACCTCGATTGCGCCCTGCTGGCTGATGTTGGAAAAATCGAGCCCGGAGAGTTCCGGCTTTTGAGGCGCATTGCCGCCCGTGCCGGGCGGTTGGGATAGCCCAGGCTGCGACAGTTGGCTTTGGGAAGGCTTCTTGAAGGGATTAAGATTGAAGGGCACGCTGGGGAACCGTCAAAATCAGATATTGTTCTGTACTGAATGATCAGCACGCTGAAAGCCTGTCAAGGATAGCACCGGGTATATGTTTTTGCAGCGTGCTTTTGTGTCACGTTACGCATCGACTCTTATCTGGCCAATACGTAATCGTTTTTTTACACTTGTAAAGGCAATATTCAACAACGCCGCCCAGTCTGTGCACGACTCGGTTAGAATAATGGGATGTGTACGAACTCGCCAACCTCTTCATCCGAGCGCCCCGACGCCACGCAGCCGCCTGCCTTCCTCTTTCCATTGCGTATCTATTACGAGGATACCGATGCGGCCGGCGTCGTGTATTACGCCAACTATCTGCGTTTTTGCGAACGCGCCCGCACTGAATGGCTGCGAACCCTCGGCATCGGACAGCAACAGATGCTTGCGGCAGGTGGCCCGGCTTTCGTCGTGCGCAGCGTACAGGCCGATTATCTCGCCCCCGCCCGTCTCGACGACGATCTGACCATCGTCAGTACGATTCACGACATGAGAAATGTTAGTGTGATATTCTCACAGCGTATCTTTCGCGAAAACAAGCTGCTATTTACCGCTGAGGTCAAGATCGTTCCGGTTTCGCCCGACAGGGGTCTCCCTGTTCCCTGGCCGGATACGGTTCGCGCCCGGCTTCAAGACCAACTCTCACAGCCCTCTTCCCGATGAGCATTACCCACGATCTTTCCATCATCAACCTGATCATGCAGGCCAGCCTTCTCGTCAAGCTGGTGATGGGCCTGCTTGTCCTGCTCTCTCTCATGTCGTGGTACTGGATATTCCACAAATGGTTCCAGATCAATTCCGCGCAATCCAAGGCCAATCGTTTCGAGCGCGATTTCTGGAGCGGCGGCGATCTCGACCAGATGTACCAGGCTGCGGCGGGCGGGCGTTTCCGCAGCGGCGGCATGGAGCGCATCTTCGAGGCGGGATACCGTGAGTTCACAAAGCTGCGCTCCAAAAGCCACGACCACGCCGCCACCATCGATGGCTCCCGCCGCGCGATGCGCGCCACCTACCAGCGTGAGGTCGACGATCTCGATTCCCATCTCGCCTTCCTGGCTTCGGTCGGCTCGGTGTCGCCCTACATCGGCCTGTTCGGCACGGTATGGGGCATCATGAACGCCTTCCGGGGGCTATCCAACGTCGGCGCGGCGACCTTGACCCACGTTGCGCCCGGCATCGCCGAAGCGCTGATCGCCACGGCAATCGGTCTGTTCGCAGCCATTCCCGCCGTGGTGGCCTATAACCGTTTCGCCCATGACATCGACCGGCTCGGCATCCGCTTCGAGAGTTTCATGGAAGAATTCTCCAACATCCTCCAACGCAGCCTGCGCTGAAATCACGCTCCCGCCATGCGCCAACGCCGTCAGAAAAACGAGATCAACGTCGTCCCCTACATCGACGTCATGCTGGTGCTGCTGGTCATCTTCATGGTGACCTCTCCCATGATGCAGTCCGGCAGCATCGACGTTCCCTCTGCAGGCCCGCTGGTCGCGCCCCCCGTGGAAGCCGCAATCATTGAAGTTGCCAAGGACGGCAAGCTCGCCCTGAAACGCACGGTCAACGACAAGCCGATTCCGCTCTCCCCCATTGATTTCCAGCGTGAATTGAAAAAACTGATCGACTCTGAACAGCCCATTCTCGTTGCTGCGCATAACGAATTGCCGTACCAGAAAGTCATCGACGTACTCGAAGCCGCGCGTGAACTGGGCGCAAAAAAAATCAGCCTGCAAACGAAATCAAGCAACGCGGGCAAATGAACGCTTTTCAACGAGATCACCGCCCTGCCCAAACTCCGTCACGAGGATGCCTGTCGCTCGTTCTCACCATCGTCGTCCATCTCGGATTGATGGTATTTCTGTTTCTCGGGGTCAACTGGCAGAGCAAGCCCATAGGTTCGCTTGAAGTCGGACTGGTCGGCGCGCCTTCGGCTCCGGCTTCCGTGCCGCCTCCCCCGCCAGAACCGCCCAAGGTCGAAACTCCGCCTCCTGAGCCGCCCGCCCCGGAGCCGCCTCCCCCCAAGCCGCCCAAGGAGCCGCCGCCCAAGCCTGAAATCGCTACGAAGGAACCGGAAAAAAAACCGGAGAAAAAGCCTGAACCGGAAAAAAAGCCCGAACCGAAGAAGCCCGAGCAACCTCTCAAGCCGATCGACACCCAGAAACTGCTCGCCCAAAAGCTCGAACGGGATCTCGCGCGCTCTGCCGAAGCCAGAAAAGCCAGCGAACTCCTGGAAGGGGGAACGCGACAGGCCGTCGGCAACCCTGGCAACCCCGGCGAACTCGACGCCTACCGGGCAGCCATCGCCGCCAAGGTCAAGTACAACCTGGTCGTCCCTCCCGGCCTGTCCGGCAATCCCAAGGTCAGGTTTGACATCGAGCAGATCATGGGCAGCAGGGGCGGTCAGGTCGTCAACGTCAGACTGAAGGAGTCCTCGGGCATTCGCGCGCTCGATGAAGCGGTCGAGCGCGCGATCCGCAAATCCGACCCCTTGCCGCCGCCCGATAATCCTGCCCTGTTCAACCGCAGACTCGATTTCACCTTTTATCCGCTTGAAGAATGAAACTATTGCCTCATGGCATGTTCAAAATACATATTTTTGATTTACAATCCTTTCATTCTTAACACTTTGCGCCATGAGCAACATCTTCACCTCCTCCCGATCCAACGTCATTTTTGGTCATCTTTTCCGCCTTGCGTGCGCCCTGCTTCTGGCCGGTCTGGCGGTAGGCGCGCGTGCGCAGGACGCGCTCGACATCACCGTCATCGGTTCAGGCGGGCGGGCTTTCCCGATCATCGTCCCGGTTTTCGAGAACGAGGCCAGTCTGCCAAATTCCGTCTCCGAGGTCGTGCGGGCCGATCTCGAACGCAGCGGCCTGTTCAAGCTCATCGACATCGGCCCCATGGCGCTGCCGGAATCGAGAGTCCCCGATCTCGCCGCGATGGTTGCGCGCGGAGCCGACGCAGTGGTGGCCGCCACGGTCGTTGCCGCGCCCGGCGGACGCCATGAGATTCGCTTTCGCCTCTTCGATACGACCCGTGGCGAACTGGGCGGCATGGTGCTGCAAATGTCACCGGAGCAATATCGCCTGACCGGCCACAAGATCGCCGACTACATCTACGAGAAACTCACCGGCGTGCCCGGATATTTCTCCACCCGTATCGCCTACGTGGTCAAGAACAGCCAGCGCTACGAACTGCACATCGCCGACTCCGACGGCATGAACGCCCAACCGGCGCTACGTTCCCCCGAATCGATCATCTCACCGGCATGGTCGCCGGACGGGCAGCAGCTTGCCTATGTTTCGTTCGAGGCAAGAAAACCCGTCATCTATGCCCACACGCTCGCCACCGGCCAGCGCAGGGTATTGGCCAACTTCAAGGGTTCCAACTCCGCGCCGGCCTGGGCGCCGGACGGCAAGCGGCTTGCGGTGGTTCTCACCAAGGATGGCCTGTCGCAAATCTATCTGATCAACGCCGATGGTTCAGGCGCAACCCGCCTGATGGCCTCCCCCGGCATCGACACCGAACCGGCATGGTCATCCGATGGGCGATCCATCTATTTCACCTCTGACCGCAGCGGCGATCCGCAGATCTACCGGCTCAATGTTGCCAGCGGCAGCGCCGAGCGCATCACGTTCGAGGGCAGTTACAACGTGACCCCGCGCCCCTCCCCCGACGGCAGGAAGCTGGTATTCATGACCCGTAACGAAGGTCACTTCCGGATTGCCGTCATGGACCTGGCCACCCGCCAGACCACGATTCTCACTGATTCGTCGCGCGACGAATCGCCCAGTTTCGCCCCCAACAGCAGCATGATCCTCTACGCCACCGTCATCGGAGGAAAAGGCATGCTGGCGGCGGTATCCGCCGATGGCCGAGTCAAGCAGCGTCTCTCGATACAGGCCGCCGATGTCCGGGAACCCGCCTGGGGCCCGCTGCAAAAATAACTGTTTTCAATCCGTTGTCCACCACTGGAGATGCCATCATGAAAAAACTGTTGCTTCCATCCCTGCTGACCCTCGCGCTTGGCGCATGCGGAACCACCACAGACGAAACTGCCGCAGTCGATGATGCTGCAAACTCGAAACAAGCCGCAGCGACGAACGTCAAACCCGTAGACGCGACCAGACTGGACGGCACCGGCCTTCCCGCCGACCTCGCCAACAGAAACAGTGTTTACTTCGACTACGACAGTTACGTCATCCGCTCCGATGGCCGCCCGGTCATCGACGGCCATGCCAGATTCCTGGCCCAGCAGCCTGCTCGCAAAGTGACCATCCAGGGCAATGCAGACGAACGCGGCAGCCGCGAGTACAATCTTGCTCTCGGCCAGAAGCGCGCCGAAGCCGTGCGTCGCGCCCTGAAACTACAGGGTGTGAGCGACGCGCAGATGGAAGCGGTCAGCCTGGGCAAGGAGCAGCCCCGTTGCACCGCGTCCACGGAAACGTGCTGGGCCGAGAACCGTCGTGGTGATTTTGTCTATTTAAGGTAAGCAATGAAACATCTCCTGTCCAAGGCGGCGCTTGCCGCCCTTTTCCTGGCCGGATCCGCACAGGTGGGTCTGTTCAGCAGCAATGCACAAGCCCACCAGCAACAGGCGCAACAGGTCAACGATCTGAGACAGGAGGTACAGGGCCGGCTCGATACCATCAACAATGGTCAATTCGAGCTGGCCAATCAGCTTGAGGAAATGCGTGCCGAGGTTGCCCGCCTGCGTGGGCAGATCGAGATATTGCTCAACGAGATCGAGTCGCTCAAGGCCCGGCAACGCGACTTTTACATCGACCTCGACAACCGGGTGCGCCAGCTTGAAACGAAAGCGCAAGCCCCTGCTCCGGCCCAAACGAGCGATGCAGGCGCCGCCGGTGTCAGCGGCAATTACGAAGCGGCGCTCGGCTTCCTGAAAGAAGGCCGTGCCGCCGAAGCGCTCGCCGAGCTCGATGCCTATATCAACAAGAACCCGGACAGCGGCAATCTGCCCGAAGCCTACTTCTGGGCCGGAACAGCCGCCCTGCAAACCAAGAACATTGCCGCCGCCAACAAGTATTTCAACACCGTGCTCGGGCGCTGGCCCAAGAGCGCGGTCGCGCCCGATGCCATGCTCGGCCTGGCCAATGGCCAGCTTGCCATCAACGACCGGCGCAATGCCAGACAAACACTGCAATCCCTGATTGACCGCTATCCTTCATCCAACGCGGCCAAAACAGCCAAGCAGCATCTTGCCTCTTCAGCAGCACGTTGAACGATGCCCTCCGGGGAAGACTACACACTACGCGTTTCCGAAATTTTCGCCTCCCTGCAGGGGGAATCGACGCGGGCAGGGCTACCCACGGTGTTCGTGCGTCTGACCGGCTGCCCCCTGCGTTGCGCCTGGTGTGACACCGAATATGCGTTTCGCGGCGGAGAAAATCTCGATCTGGAAACGATCCTCGATGATGTCGCCGGGTATGCGCTGCATTACGTCTGTGTGACAGGGGGCGAACCGCTCGCCCAGGCGGCCTGTCCGGCACTGCTCTCCGCCCTGTGCGACGCCGGTTACTCGGTTTCACTGGAAACCAGCGGTGCTCTCGACATCGGCGGCATCGATCCGAGAGTCTCCCGGATCGTCGACCTCAAGGCACCCGGATCGGGCGAGTCCGAACGCAACCTCTTTGAGAATATCCCGCTCCTGAACGCACGCGACGAGATAAAAATCGTCCTCGCCGATGAAGACGACTATCAGTGGGCGCGGCAACAAATCGCATCCCTGCGCCTGACGGAGCGCTGTCCGGTACTGCTGTCACCGGCCGCCGGCAGGCTCGATCCCGTGCGTCTGGCTGAATGGATCGTGCGCGACCGCCTCCCGGTGCGCTTCCAGCTCCAATTGCACAAAGTGTTGTGGCAAAACACCAGGGGACGCTAGAGCGTTTCCAAATTTAAGCATATACATATATATTCTGGATTCCCGCTCATCGGAGGATCACGGAGAGAGACCATGCCCTCCCCATCACGCGCCGTCATCCTGCTTTCAGGAGGACTCGATTCCGCAACCTGCCTCGCGCTTGCACGACGGCAAGGTTTCGAGTGTTACGCCCTGTCGGTGGCTTACGGTCAACGCCACGCTGCCGAGATTGCCGCCGCGCGCCGCATTGCCATCGCGCTGGGCGCGCACGAACATCGTCTGGCGCATGTTGAACTTGGTCAGTTCGGAGGCTCCGCCCTGACCGATCCCGGCATTGCCATCCCGGAGAAGAGCAAGGCCAACGACATTCCCGTGACCTACGTCCCCGCCCGCAATACCGTCATGCTGTCGATGGCGCTGGCCTGGGCCGAGGCGCTTGGCGCGAGCGATATTTTCATCGGGGTCAACGCCGTGGACTACTCCGGCTATCCCGATTGCCGTCCGGAATTCATCGCAGCCTTTCAGGCAATGGCCAACCTCGCCACCAAGGCGGGCATCGAAGGACGGCCACTGGCCATCCACGCGCCACTGATCGATCTTTCCAAGGCTGAAATCATTATTCAGGGAGTCGCTCTGGGCGTTGATTACGGGTTGACCGTTTCATGCTATCAGGCAGACGATGAGGGGCGGGCCTGCGACCATTGCGACGCATGTCGCCTGCGCCGTGCCGGTTTCATGGCCGCGAACATCACCGACCCAACCAGATACCGCCCCTGAAGCGGGCCACATGCGATTGAACACCGGGCGAAAACATAGAAATATGTCTCTCTTCAGGCACATCGTCACCGTCTGACGCACTAAAAAGGAAGAAGCTGATCCCATGTTCCGGCGGCGTTTCCTGTAAGGTTCCTTAAAACCTGCCATCATCCAGAATGGCGTCTGTTGGCAACATCTCCAACATGTCAATAAAACAGTTTTATCCTCAAATTCTCGAACAGGCAGAAAGTGCCATCGTCATAGTCAATGAGAATGACGAGGTCGTTTTTTTCAACAATAACGCCGAGCGACTATGGGGACGCAGGCGCGACTCCGTACAGGGTGCCAACATCTCGCTCCTGATGCCGCCCCTGAAAAATGATCAGCAAACCCCGCTTCCAAGCCAGTCCGGCATCGATCTTCTCGTCGGCCACCATGTGGAACTACCCATCGAGCGCCCAAACGGCACGCGGGTGTGGGCCGAAATATCTGTTTCACGCATCGAAACTCCCCAGATCCTGTACCTGATCACGGCCAAGAACGTGACGCTCAACAAGGTGCACAAGGCGCTGCGCTACCATGTCCTTCAGGTCATGGCGCAAACGGAGTCGCTGCAGGAAGTTCTGAACCTGCTCTGCCAGGAAATCGGCCGTATCGCGCCAGAAATCTCCGCGACCATCGCCCGGATCGACCGTGACGGCCATGTGCACACGCTGGCCGCACCGGGTTTTCCGACCGAATACATCCGTCAAACCGACGGCATCGAATCCGGCCCCCAATCCTCTCCCCTGGGGATCGCCGCTTTCCGTGGCGACCCCGTGCTGGTCAGGGACATCGAGAACGATCTCGGCTGGACGATCGGCAAACGTGAAACACTGGCGCTGGGCTACAAGGCGTGCTGGGCCATTCCGGTCAAGGCGCGCAACGGTCGCCCGGTCGGCATTCTGACCTTTTACTATCGCGTATGCCGACGGCCAAACAAGTTGCACGCACAACTGGCCGAGGTCGCAACTTCCCTGTGCGCGCTGGCGATGGAGCAGGCGGAATCGCGCGCGCGGATCCATCAACTGGCCTTTTACGACAGCCTGACCAGCCTGCCCAACCGCAGCCTGTTGTACGTTCATGCCAATCAGGCCATCGCACAGGCTACCCGCGACAATACGCAACTGGCGGTACTGTTCGTCGACGTCGATCACTTCAAACAGGTCAACGATTCTCTTGGGCATCCGGCCGGGGATGCCCTGCTGTGCATCGTCGCCGAACGTCTGCGCGAAGCGATACGCGAAGTCGACATTCTCTGCCGTTACTCGGGAGATGAATTCGTCATCGTGCTCACCCAATGCGACAGCATGCACGCCACCGATCTTGCCGGGCGGCTACTCGCCGTGCTCTCCGAGCCATGCCAGGTCGGCGACATCCCCCTGTCTCCGGCGGCCAGTATCGGCATCAGCCTGTTTCCGGAAAACGGACGCAACATGGACACCCTGATCCATGCCGCCGATATGGCAATGTACCAGGCCAAGCAAAAAGGCCGAGGCTGTTTCAGCTTCTTCAGCGGCCAGATGAACCAGCTCGCCAAGGAGCGTTTCGCGCTCGAAGCAAGCCTGCGCGAGGCGCTCGAAACCAACCGGCTCAGGCTCTACTACCAACCCCAGGTCAACATCGAAACCCATCGGCTGCATGGCATCGAAGCCCTTGCACGTTGGAACGACCCCAATCTCGGGCATATTTCCCCGGCCCGTTTCATCCCGTTGGCCGAAAAAAGCGGCCTGATGAATTACCTGAGCCAGTGGGTACTGAACGAAGCCTGCCGCCAGTTCGCACAATGGCGTAAACGCGGCTTCACCCTTCCGTCCATATCGGTCAATCTCTCACCCCTCGATTTCCACAACCTGAAACTGCCGCAGTACCTCGAGGCCATTCTTCGCTCCCACGGCATGCTTCCCGGCGAGCTGCTGATCGAAATCACCGAAGGCGTGCTGATGGACAACAACCCGAACGCAATACGAACCATCAACGAAATCCGCGCCCTCGGCGTGCGGTTGTCGATCGACGACTTCGGAACCGGCTACTCCAGCCTCTCCTATCTGCGCAACCTCCCGGTCAATGAGCTCAAGCTCGATCAATCCTTCGTGCGCGACCTCAACCGCGACCGATCCACGCGGGCGCTGACCAACGCCGTCATGCACATTGGCGACAGCATGGGGCTTCTGGTCGTCGCCGAGGGCGTCGAACACTCGGCACAACGCAATCTGCTCAAGGCCCAGGGCTACCAGATCGTCCAGGGCAACCTGTTCTCCCCCCCGCTGCCGCCTGAGGAGCTGGAAAACTGGCTGGACGAAAACCTGTCCTTCACCCAGTGGCAGTAGAATCCCGACACTTAAAAACCCATCTTCAAGGGCCGTCATGATCGGGCGCATCTCGGGCATCCTGCTGGAAAAAAAACCACCGCAAATCCTCGTCGAAACCGGGGGCATCGGCTATGAAATCGACGTGCCGATGAGCACCTTCTGCGACCTGCCCGCCTGCGGCGAAAAGGTGAGACTCCACACCCACTTCGCCGTGCGCGAAGACGGGCATTTCCTCTATGGTTTCGCCACCTCCGAGGAACGCGCGGTTTTCCGCCAGCTCATCAAAATTTCCGGCATCGGCGCGCGCATGGCACTGGCGGTGCTTTCCGGCCTGCCGGTAGGCGAACTGGCCCAGGCCGTCGCACTCCAGGAAACCGGCCGACTGGTAAAAATCCCCGGCATCGGCAAAAAAACCGCCGAACGTCTGCTCCTGGAACTGCGCGGCAAGCTCGACGCCTTCCCCGGCGCGCCGGAACAGGCTTCCCGTCCCGGCGCGTCAGCCTCCGGCGGCGACATTCTCGATGCCCTGCTCGCCCTAGGCTACAACGAACGGGAAGCGCGCGCCGCCATGAAAGAACTCCCCGGAGACGTGGAAGTCGCCGAGGGCATCCGGCAGGCGCTCAGGCAGTTGGCAAGGGCTTGAACCTCACTGTCGAGACTTTTTACACATTTTAAGTATCTTCTTACTTAACCGCCGAGACATGTAGCACATGGGTATCTGGCGAGCTGTCGGGGCATGAACCAGTTGTCAGGTTTTTACACTTCAGACAGCGAATTTTTACGTCTTAACCGTTGACTTTTTGACACTTCATGAGTCGGATTTTTTTACACTTTTTATGTAACACAAAAATTTATTTAAAAAAATCAATACATTAAAACCTGGCTCGATTTATGCTTATACATCCCCACAGAGTGTACGTATTTTTACGGGGAGGAAGGTTTCACCATGAAAAAGGAAATGATTCGCAAGCTGCTTGCCGTCGGCGTTCTGGCGTGCGCAGCTTCGGTTGCGCAGGCGGCAGTCGTCGATACCTGGGTGTATGAGATCAAGATGGAATGGGTCAATCCCGTCTTCAATACGAGCACAGATCCCAACTCAAGAACCTATGCTGACAGTACCCTGCTTAGCTGGGGAGCCAGCAATGGCCTGGATGACTATATCCTTGGCCCCGGCGCCAGCCCGGCAATGGCGCGTAGCAGCCTGAAGATCACTGATCCGCTTGGGACAGGGCAAGTTGCCACGGGCGGCAGCGTTACAAAGGTCAACATGTTCCGGCATGTCAATAACGCAATCTACGCGTCTTACGCCGACCTTTTACAAGCCACGTTGAGAGTGTCTGTCAACTTGTTCGACACAGGAGTTCCCGTAGAAACCCTTAATAAAGACTTCAAGGTCTATTTCTACGAAACACCGAATACTGGCCAGAACAACTGTGGCTGGGGTTTCTGTGACGACGATCTTTTCGCCTTTGTCGTAATGCCTCAGATCTATGATGTGTTCACGTACAACGGGGTGGAGTACACATTCAATTACTTCCAGACCAGCGGTCCCAATGCCATCCAGCAGTTCAGTGCGAGCGTGTGCAGCGATATCAGCAGAGGACTGGTGAAAACTTCCTGCTACGGCTTCCAGACGAAAGAGGGCGCCGCAACCACGCTTCAGTTCGGTTTCTCGATCACGGCAGTCCCGGAACCCGAAACCTACGCGATGCTGCTGGCAGGTCTGGGCTTGGTCGGCGTCGTGGTTCGCCGTCGGCGCGGTATGCTCAACCACTGAATGGCAACGCAACACCCGTATCACAGGCGAGAATCAGTCTGAAATCATCGGGGTCTGGACGGAAACATCCAGACCCCGATGGTTTTTATCCCTGCCCGGCTCACCCCGCCCGGAGCGCATGGGGTAGAATATGCGCCCCTCTTGCGGTGCGTTTCCATGCAGTACATCGGCTTTACCCTGCGCAACAATCTCTTCGTCGCCCCTATGGCCGGCGTCACCGATCGTCCTTTCCGTACACTGTGCAAGCGCATGGGTGCGGGCTTGGCGGTTTCCGAAATGGTGACTTCCAACTCGCTGCTCTACGGCAGCGCCAAGACCCGTCGCCGCGCCGATCACACCGGGGAACCGGGGCCGGTTTCGGTACAGATCGCCGGGGCCGATCCCGCCATGCTGGCCGAAGCCGCACGTTACAACGCTGAACGTGGCGCGCAGATCATCGACATCAACATGGGGTGCCCGGCCAAAAAAATCTGCAACGTGATGGCAGGCTCGGCGCTCATGCAGGACGAGGCGCTCGTTGCCCGCATTCTCGATGCCGTGGTGCGCGCCGTGCCTGAGACGCCGGTCACGCTCAAGATACGCACCGGCTGGAGCCGCACCAGCAAAAACGCCGTCACCGTCGCCCGCATCGCCGAGGATTGCGGCGTGCGTGCGCTCGCCGTTCATGGCCGCACCCGTGCCGATCAATACATGGGAGAGGCCGAATACGACACCATCGCCGACGTCGTCCGCCAGGTCGGCATCCCGGTGATTGCCAACGGCGACATCCATTCGCCTGAAAAAGCCCGTTACGTCCTCGACCATACCGGCGCGGCCGGACTGATGATCGGACGCGCCGCCCAGGGACGCCCCTGGATTTTCCGCGAAATCGAACACTTCCTCTCGACCGGCGAGCGCCTGCCCGCCCCAACGGTGAGTGAAATCCACCAAACCTGCCGCGCGCATCTGGCCGATATTCTTGCCTTTTACGGCGTGGAAACCGGCGTGAAGATCGCGCGCAAGCACATCGCCTGGTACACCCGGGGTTTTGTCGGCTCATCGGCCTTCCGGCATGCCATGAACCAGCTTGACGATCCCGACGCCCAGGGCGCTGCCGTTGATAAATTCTTTGGTCGCCTGGCTGAAGCAAGCGACCTGTTCGACCGCCCAATGAGCGGAACTGCTGAAACATTACGGGAACTAGCCGCATGAACCCCTGTAGCAACAATGGAATCGCCGACGCCGTTGTGCGCTCCCTGGAGCAGTATTTCGAGGATCTCGACGGCGAAAAACCCGTGCCGATCTATAACCTGGTCATGAAGTGCGTCGAAAAATCCACGCTTCAATTCGTGCTCGAACGAGTCGGCGGCAATCAATGCGCCGCCGCCAGCCTATTGGGCATCAATCGCAATACCTTGCGTCGTAAACTGACCGATTACGATCTGCTGTAACCCGCCCTGTCCGGCTGTCATGCCCGGAACAGGCTCATTGTTTTTTCTTTCGCATTTTCCCCAAGATGAAAATCGCCCAAGCCCTGATTTCTGTCTCCGATAAACAAGGCGTCCTCGAATTCGCTCGAGGACTCGCCGCTCTCGGCGTCAAACTGCTCTCCACCGGCGGCACCGCCCGACTCCTGAAGGATGCGGGCCTTGCCGTCGTTGAGATTGGCGACTACACCGGCTTTCCCGAAATGCTCGATGGCCGGGTAAAAACCCTGCACCCGAAAGTGCATGGCGGCATCCTCGCCCGCCGCGACCTGCCCGAGCACATGGCAACGCTGGACGCGCACGGCATTCCAATGATCGATCTCGTGTGCGTCAACCTCTACCCGTTCAGGGAAACCGTCGCGCAGCCCGGCGTCACGCTGGAAGAGGCCATCGAGAACATCGACATCGGCGGCCCTACGATGGTGCGCTCCGCCGCCAAGAATTACGCGGGGGTCGCCATCGTCACCGACCCGTCGGACTACGCGCCCATCCTGGCGGAAATGCAGGCGGGCGGTGGCGCGCTCAAGCTTTCCACCCGCTTCGATCTCGCCAAAAAGGCTTTCACCCACACCGCGCGCTACGACAGCATGATCGCCAACTGGCTCACCGGCGAACCCGAAGGCATCGAGGCCACCCCTCAAGCGCCCGCGCCCGCGCCCGCGATTTTTCCCGAGCGCCTGCAACTGGCCTTCGACCGCGCGGAAACCCTGCGCTACGGCGAAAACCCGCACCAGGAAGCCGCTTTCTACCGGGAACCGCAAGCGCCTCAAGGCAGCATCGCCGCCTATCGGCAATTGCAGGGGAAGGAACTCTCCTACAACAATATCGCCGATTCCGACGCGGCCTGGGAGTGTGTCAAAACCTTCCCGGAACCCGCCTGCGTCATCGTCAAGCATGCCAACCCCTGCGGCGTTGCCATCGCCCTCAATCTGTTCGACGCCTACGAAAAGGCGTTCCAGACCGATTCCACCTCCGCCTTCGGCGGCATCATCGCCTTCAACGGCACGGTCGACGCCGACGTAGTGGAAGCCATGAACGCGAGAAAGCATTTCGTCGAAGTGCTGATCGCCCCCGCCTTCACCGCAGCCGCCAAGGCGTTGCTGCAAACCAAGCAAAACCTGCGCGTACTGGAAGTGCCTCTCGCCGCGGGCCAGCACGCCCTGGAGTTCAAGCGCGTCGGCGGCGGCCTGCTCGCCCAGACGCCGGACGCCTTCAGCGTCACGCCGGAAAACCTGAAAGTGGTCACCCAAAAAACGCCGACGCCTGCGCAGATCGAAGACCTTCTCTTTGCCTGGCGCGTTGCGAAGTTCGTCAAATCCAACGCCATCGTCTTTTGCGGCGGCGGCATGACCCTGGGCGTAGGTGCGGGCCAGATGAGCCGCGTCGACTCCACCCGCATCGCCAGCATCAAGGCAGGCAACGCGGGACTCTCGCTCGCAGGTTCCGTGGTTGCGTCGGACGCCTTCTTCCCCTTCCGTGATGGCGTGGATGTACTCGCCGCGGCAGGCGCGGTCGCCGTCATCCAGCCCGGCGGTTCCATGCGCGACGAAGAGGTCATCGCTGCCGCCGATGAACACGGACTGGCGATGGTCTTCACGGGTATCCGGCACTTCCGGCATTAACCTTTAGAGCAGCTTTGGTTTAGCTATGTACGCTTTTGCGCTGTTGCCCCCCACCCTAACCCTCCCCCGCAAGCGGGGGAGGGAATATCTTCTTACGGCGGTTCTGAGAAACTCTCCTTCCCCCGCTTGCGGGGGAAGGTTGGGATGGGGGCTGGCGGCGCAAAAAATGTACGCAATTGAATCGAAACCGCTCTAGCCTAGTTCAGCATCATGGCCAGCACCCCCGACTTCATTGAGTACGTCTGCGAACAGATCGCGGGCGCAGGGGAAGTTCGCTCCAAAAAAATGTTTGGTGAATACATGGTCTACGTCAATGACAAGCCCATCTTGCTTATCTGCGACAACACCGTATTCGTCAAACAACTGGACTGCCTGGCGGCAGAAATGAAAAACGCCGCAGTCGGCACGCCCTATCCGGGCGCTCGCCAGCATTACATTCTCGATATCGACGACACCGCGTTCAGCAGAAAGATCGTCCATATTCTCGAAGCAATCACTCCTATCCCTGTCCCAAAGCCACGGAAAAAGAAATCATGAAACTCCTCGTCATTGGTTCCGGCGGACGCGAACATGCGATTGCATGGTGTCTGGCGCGGACGCGCGGCCTGCAAAAAATCTATGTTGCCCCCGGCAATGCCGGCACCGCCGCTGAACGTGAACTGGAAAACCTGCCGATTACCGATCCGCAGGAACTCGCGGATTTTGCCGAAGCCAATAAGGTTCTCCTGACCATCGTCGGCCCCGAAGCGCCGCTGGCCGCTGGCGTCGTCGATATTTTCCGCGCACGGGGGCTGAGGATATTCGGCCCCACCAAGGCCGCCGCCCAACTGGAATCCTCCAAGGACTTCGCCAAGCAATTCATGACGCGGCACCGCATCCCGACTGCCGCATTCGAGACCTTCACGGACGCTGCCGCCGCGCACGCCTACGTGGAAAAACAGGGAGCGCCCATCGTCATCAAGGCCGACGGCCTTGCGGCAGGCAAGGGGGTTGTCGTCGCCCAGACGCTGAAAGAAGCGCACGCGGCCATCGATGACATGCTGGCCGACAATAAGCTCGGCGATGCCGGCGCGCGCATCGTGATCGAAGAATTCCTCGAGGGCGAAGAGGTCAGCTTCATCGTCATGGTCGATGGCAAAAACGTGCTGCCGCTTGCCTCCAGCCAGGATCACAAGCGCATCGGCGACGGCGACACCGGCCCGAACACCGGCGGCATGGGCGCGTACTCCCCTGCACCGGCGGTCACGCCAAGCATCCACGCCAAAATCCTGCGCGAAGTCATCAATCCAACCGTCAAGGGCATGGCGCTCGAAGGCATGCCGTACACCGGCTTTCTCTACGCCGGCCTGATGATTTGCAAGGATGGCAGCATCAAAACCCTGGAATTCAACTGCCGCATGGGCGACCCCGAAGCCCAGCCGATTCTGATGCGCCTGAAAACCGATTTCCTGAAGCTCCTGGAGCATGCGGTCGACGGCAAGCTCGACAAGGTCGAGGCCCAATGGGATCTGAACGCCGCCCTCGGCGTCGTGCTGGCTTCCGCCAGATATCCGGGCGTTCCGCGCACGGGCAACATCATCAACGGATTACCTCCCGGCAACGCCTTCGGCGAGGATGCCCACGTTTTCCACGCTGGCACCGCGTTCAACAAAACCGGCAAGGTCGTCACTTCGGGGGGGCGCGTACTTTGCGTGACAGCGCTGGGCGTCAATGTTCGCGCTGCGCAGAAACGGGCCTATGAACTCATCGAGGCGATTTCCTTCACCGGCATGCAGTACCGCAAAGACATCGGCTACCGGGCAATCAATCGCAAAACCTGATTTGCCCCTCCGGCTCACACCGCCTCGACCACTTGCAAGGCTAGCCCGAATTCCGAAATCAGTATCAGTTCAGTCAATTTCGAAACCAGGGCTTGCCGCTTTCCATCCAGCGCCAACGACTGCAAGGTTGCCAAGGATTCATCCATGCCGTCGATGTCCTCTGCCCTCAAGGCTGCCCTCAGCCGGACAATGCCCTGATTCCAGTGCGAATCGTTTTCCACGCTTTCCCTCTGCGCGTCACGGGAGCGCTTGTCCGTAATTGCCTCGTCTATTTGCTCGAGCAGAAAAAACAACCCGATGCGAAAATCATCCAGATATTCATGTATATATGCAACATCACCCCGATGCCCGGCCGCTTCCAGCAAGCCAGACGATTCCGACAGCGCCTGTGCGCCGATATTGGCCAGGGCGCCTTTCATGGCATGAACGTGCGTGGTAAACGCTTCCAGATTGTCAGATGTAGGCTTTTCCAGTAGCGCAAGACGCTGCTTCATCTCCCGCAGGAAAACGCCAAGAAGATTCCGGTAGCGCTCTTCGGATCCCCCGACGCGCGACAGGCCAATGTGAGTATCCACGCCTTCGATACCCGGAAAACTCACGGCAACGTCCCAAACAGCGTTTGATAATGCCCGTGATGAGAGGGCGCAACGTTTTTCCCTGGGAATCCATCTCTCCAAAAGTTCATTCAACTTGATAATTTCAATCGGCTTGGAAAGAAAGTCGTTGAAACCCTTTTCAAGAAACATCTCACGCATCCCGGAAATGGCATTGGCCGTCAACGCAATGACGGGCACATTTTTGAAATACTCGCCCTCCAATGCACGGATGGCGGCAGTTGCCTCTATGCCATCCATATCCGGCATCATGTGATCCATGAAAATGATGTCGTATTGTTTTTCCTGTACCTTTTCGATGGCTTCCAGCCCATTGTCGGCGCAATCGATCTGCATCTCGTAAATAGCCATGAGTCCTTGCGCCACTCGCAGATTGACAGCAAGATCATCCACGACCAAGACTTTCGCATCCGGCAAAGTGAAACGGATTCTATCCTCGGCAGCGTGAGCATAATGCTTCACGCCGGGCAGGCCATTCAGGATGCTGGCAACGGTCGGGGCATAAGTCGGCATGGGCAACGTGCGTACATGGAAGATGGGCATGCACTCTCCAGCCTCCGCGTCAAAAACCACCATCACGGCGCCCGGATCGAGCCGCTCCACTTCAACGGCAGTTTTCACCATCAAATAGCGAGGCATGAAAACAAAACCATACTTTCGCTTCGACAGCTCCTTGATCAGGTCTTCATGAGATTGCACGCGCTTGCAAAACACGCCAAGATTCTTAATGGTCATGGAAACATTTTTCGCGTACTGCCGACGCGGTTCATAAAACAGAACGCTCTTCTCGTTCGGCTCCAGAACCTCAGCAAAACGCTTATATTCACGAACATCCTGCAAGAACGTGGCAGTAAAGGTCGATCCCTTTCCATACCTGCTTTCGACCGTAATGTCTCCCCCCATCCTCCGGCTGAGATTGTGTGAAATCGCAAGTCCCAGCCCCGTACCTTCTACACCACTTCTATTGAGAGCATCGATCTGAACAAACTCGCTGAACAGCACTTTCATATCATCCTTCCGAATACCGATACCGGTATCCTGTACCTTGCAACGGATTTCATATTTTCCTGATTCTGTCTCTTTACTATCCACGTGAAGGAAAATATGCCCTTTCTTTGTATATTTCACAGCATTCGCCAACAGATTCAGCAATATCTGGCGAACACGTGTTTCATCACCAACCAGCCTGCTTGGCAAGTAGCTGTCAGCATAAACATAAAACCGTACCGGTTTCTCCATTAAACGCATCTTGGTAATTGTGATCACATCGTTCAACAGGGAACCTAACTCGTATTCTGCTAATGTAAATTCCAATTTTCCGGACTCTATCTTTGAAAAATCAAGAATATCATTGATGATAACCAACAAACTCGTCCCAGACTGCTTCACATCAATTGCATAAGAACGGACAGAATTGGATATATTATTCTGGCGTAAAATCAGTTCACTCATACCAATGACGGCATTCATTGGAGTACGGATCTCATGGGACATTTTCGCCAGAAACATGCTCTTGGAGCGGTTAGCCCGCTCCGCTTCCAGTCTGGCTTCAACCAAGGGGGTTACATCACTGATGATAATGGATCTTCCTTGTCTGTTTATATCGCCATCCCTGGTTTTGGTGAACGGACAGGACACGATCTTGAAATAGGATGACCCACCATTTTCCTTTATTTCAACCGTATCATCGTAAAAGTCGTCATGCTCCAGGATGTTGCTGACCATCAATTTCATGTCCGCCTGGTGGAAAAGATCGATCAACGGACGTCCAACAGCCATTTCTGCTTTTTCGATACGAGCCAGCTTTACCAGTGGCTCGCTGATATAGGTGACACGATTCATTTCGTCTACCAATGCAATAATATCCGGCGTGCTTTCCATCAGTGCGCCGAAAGCGTCTTTCGCCCGGGTCGAACGCAAATTCCTGTCGGAAGCAAAGCGTGTCAGCAGCAGGAACAGACACATGGCAAAAATGGAAACTCCCCACGCGATGCACCCGATATCGTAGGGCACGTTTTCGCCGTACAGAGGAACATCACTCATAATCAGTACAAAAAGCACTGCATTAAGCGTAACAACAAGATAGAGCAGCGACCTATACCGACAATACATTGCGCCGATACCGCACACACATACGCTGGTACTCAAATAATAATGATGATCACCCAAATACAAGTTACCAATAACAAATACCATAAAAATGAGCAATGGAATCGCATAGGACATGAAATCAAGGTTTCTTATATAATTAATCAAAAACGACATCAGGATAGCAAGCAAATAGCATATAGCCACTAAAATAACCGCTTTATCCAGGTGTCCAACCCCAAGATACTGCGGCAACCGCATACTGAGAAACGCCATGACTCCAAAAAAAGCAAAAAAACTGGCGGCTAGGTAATATCCATCTTCATCCCGGTCTCCAAGTAGTCGTTGCACCCGTTTTATTGTTGGCACAATAATCGCCAGCATTGCCAGGGAAACAGTAACGGATATAAACAGGACAGAATAAGTATTCGATTTGGCAACCCACCCCAGATGCAACAGTATCACGACGATGCTACTGATCACCGCCAGAGTAAGCACCCAGTTATAATAAGCGTTTCCTGAGATTGCTTTTAGATTCATGATCACGACCCTCCCGCAAGATTCGGGTTAATGATGCGTACTGCACCGGGCTTTACTTCCACCGTAATACACTTATCATAAAAAAACTCGCCGTCCAAATTGAGTACAAGTGCGCTTTCAGAAGCCACTGAAATCTTTTTTGCACGGCGGTATGTAATAAAATCCTGGTTTTTCTTATAATAATTGGCTGCTTTCACATCACCCAGTCCAAACCCCTTCTGCGCTTTCACTCTTCTGAACAGATCAAGCAGACTTATAGAGCTACTCGCCATTACATCCAGATAACCATCAGTCGGATCAACATCAGAATAATATTGATGCCCTCCGTACCACGAGGTATTCATGATAGGAATTAAAAAATACATCCCACTCAAGTCTTCGCCATCTATACATAGGCGGTAATTTTGTTTGGCTACCCTTGAATTCATGGCGGCTAGTAGAGACAGGTAATTTACAGCCAACCTGGAGGAGAAGAGACGTTTCAAGAAAGGATATTTCTGCACTCTCCTGATACTGGCAGCGAATATCGGCTCCATACCGATCATGCAATGGCTCAAGACATAGTTGCTACCGCAACACGCTGCATCTACTGGAACAGAAGGCGCACGTGTCTGCGCTTCCAGTGAATTGAAAAGACTCCGATTCTTTTTTCCAAAAACGCGATAAAAATCGTTTTGACTACCATAGGGCATGATACCCAATTCCACGTTCGGCAATCCTATGATGCCATTCAGACAATCGAACAATAGACCGTCCCCTCCCATCGCGTACACCCTGAGCGGGACACCCGATGGAACGGCACTGGCAAACCGCCTGATCGCACCGATGGCATCGCGTGGAAAACGCGAAACATGAACAGCATAATCTGGCGATCCCCGTTGCTGTGGATTATCCGGCTTATTGAAGAAGCGGTGCACTCCCGCAATCACCGCCTCCATTTTTTGACGACTCTCAAAACATGCGGGATTCACGACAAAAAAGTGTCTGGCTGATGAGGTAAAAGCCGGTTTAACGGCTATCTCGCTCATTTTTTACTGCCCAAATGCTGAAATATTCTGCCCGAATGATTTCCCATTTCCAGGCGTCTTGATATGTCTATATAATTTTTCTGAACACCGCTCAAACAGATCAATCAAAACCGGATCAAAATTCCTTCCCTTTCCCTGCAAAACGATATCTACTGACGTTTGATGATCGAACGCCGGCTTATAGCAGCGCACGGAAACCAGAGCTTCATAAACATCGACAATTGACATCAATTGCCCCAGCAGCGGGATATCCGCTCCAGCAAGGTTATTTGGATAGCCAGACCCATCCCATTTTTCATGGTGATAATGAACAAAAATCTTGGCATACTGCAAATAGAGACTATCCTCTTCATCTTCTTCAAGCTTTTCTATGAACTTGACACCATATGCTACATGCTCCTTCATTTCTTCAAATTCTTCTTCCGTCAATTTACCAGGTTTTTTAAGAATGCTATCGCGAATTGCAATTTTCCCTATATCATGCATCTGTGAGGACTGAAGCAACAAATCGATGTCCCATCCGACCGTTTGTTCCCGGTAGATTCCGGCTTCAAGCATGGCGGATATCAACACCTCCAGACAACGTTGTGTCTGTTCAATATGATTCCCTGTAAAAGTGTCTCTCCCTTCCGCCAATTCTGCCATTGCTTGTAGAACTTTATTCTGCAGTTTAAGTATTGTTTGCGTTTTGACAGCAACCATTTGCTGTAAGTTCTCGTTGTAATCCTGCAATGTTTTTTTCTGCGCCTCTACCAGCACATGTAATTCAATTCGTTTTTTCAGAAGGGGTGCTGAAAATGGCTTGATGATATAATCAACTGCACCCAAACTTAATCCTCGTAGCTCGCTACCGGAATCACTCATCGCCGTAAGGAAAATGACTGGAATATCCTTCACCTCCGGATTACTTTTAAGAATCTTGATTGCCTCGTATCCATTCATTTCGGGCATATCAACATCCAGCAAAATCAGTTTCGGCGCATAGCGCGCCAGCAACTCGAACATCTTCAGTGCGGAAGGCACAGTGATCACGGTGTATGCATCGGACAGCGCCTCCTTGGCAATCATCAGATTGGCAAGGCTATCGTCTACCAGCATGACCAATTCGCGGGCATCGCTCATTTTGCATCCCCCCTCTCCTGTTATCTGTAACGACGAAATATCGCCTCTTCAGATGCAGCTGCCCTTGAATAGATGACGCGCGTAAAGACGTTTTATTATATTTAAAACTTTTATCGTTACAAGATACGGCACATAAAAAACAGGTACTTATAGTGCACATTTCGCACCTTCAAGCATGAGCCGGTACAATTGTCTCCATGTTTTACGATCTGATCCGCCCTCTCCTGTTCTCGTTCGACCCGGAAACTGCGCACGAGGCTGCCATAACCTCACTGCATGCCGCAGGGCGTCTGCTGCCCATTGGGCGACCGCATGCGGCAACCCCGGTCGAGGTCATGGGACTCACCTTCCCCAACCGCATCGGGCTTGCCGCCGGACTCGACAAGAATGGCGAGGCCATCGACGGATTGGCGCTGATGGGTTTCGGTTTCCTTGAAATCGGCACGGTCACGCCGCGCGCGCAGCCGGGAAATCCGCGCCCGCGTCTCTTTCGTCTGCCGGAAGCGCGCGCCATCATCAATCGCATGGGCTTCAACAACCACGGGGTCGACACGCTTGTCGCCAATGTGCGCGCGGCCAGATACAAGGGCGTTCTCGGCATCAATATCGGCAAGAATGTCGGCACCCCGATGGAACGCGCCATTGATGATTACCTCGTCGCCTTCGAGCGGGTGTACGAAGTGGCAAGCTATGTGGCAATCAATATCTCGTCGCCCAATACGAAAAATCTGCGCCAGTTGCAGGGCGCTTCCGAACTCGATCAGTTGCTCGCCAGCCTCAAGGAGGCTCAACAGCGACTGGCCGGGCAGCATAGTCGCTATGTGCCGCTGGCGCTGAAGATTGCGCCCGACCTCGACGCAATCGGCGTCTCGGATATTGCCGACGCCTTGCGCCGTCACCGCATCGATGCCGTGATCGCGACCAATACCACGCTCGCCCGCGACAAGGTGGAAGGCGAGCGTCACGCCGATCAGGCGGGAGGACTATCGGGAGCGCCACTATCGGAGGCGTCGACCGCCGTGGTGCGCCAACTTGCGCAGGAACTGGCAGGCGAGGTGCCGATCATTGCAGCGGGAGGCGTGCTCGACGGCGCGGACGCGCGTGCGAAACTCGAAGCCGGGGCAGTGCTGGTGCAGTTGATGAGCGGCCTCGTCTTCCGCGGCCCGGGCCTCGTCCGTGAATGCGTGCAGGCAACTTCCGTCTGAGCCATTGGAGAATCCACTGACTGCCGAGAAGCTGAAAACGGTCGCATCCATCGTTGAGCAGAGTTGCATCGGCTGCACGTTGTGCATCGAGGCATGCCCGGTCGATGCGATCATTGGCGCGGCCAAGCAGATGCACACGGTAGTGAGCCGTTATTGCACGGGCTGCGAATTGTGCCTGCCAACCTGCCCGGTGGATTGCATCGTGATGGCGAATGCGCCGCTCGTCGACTGCTGCGGCGAAATCCGCGCCGATGATGCAGAACGGAAAGCAGCCGATCAGGAACGGTCACGGTCCGAATTCCGCCGTTTCCGGCTGGAGCGAGAAAGGGCTGAGAAGGCCGCGCGGCTGGCTGCCAAAGCTGCTGAAGCCCGCGCCCCCGGCGAAAACACTGCCGCCATGAAACGAGTCTGAAACGGCCATGAAACCAGAAACAACACTCGAATTCTTCCGCCGCCTGGCAGAACGCACTCCGGAACCGCGCATCGAGCTCGAATACGGCAGCCCTTACCAGCTTCTCGTTGCGGTCGTACTCTCGGCGCAAACCACCGACAAGGGCGTCAATGTGGCAACCCGCCGCCTGTTTCCCCTGGCTCCGACGCCGCAGGCGATGATTGCGCTGGGGGAGGAGAAAGTGGCCGAATGCATCAAGACCATCGGCTTTTTCCGCGCCAAGACAAAGAACGTCATCGCACTCTCCCGCCTGCTGATCGAGCGTCACGCGGGCGAAGTCCCGTCTGATCGCGCCGCGCTCGAAGCCCTGCCCGGCGTGGGACGCAAAACCGCCAACGTCGTGCTCAATGCCGTCTTTCGCCAGCCGGTCATGGCCGTCGACAGACATGTCTTCCGGGTCGCCAACCGCACGGGAATTTCACCCGGGAAGGATGTCGGCGAGGTCGAAGACATGCTCATGAAAACCGTGCCTGCCGACTACCTGCTCGACGCGCATCACTGGTTAATACTGCACGGGCGCTATGTGTGCACTGCAAAAAAACCACATTGCCCGGCCTGTTGCGTGTACGATTTATGCAGTTGGCCAGACAAAACAGGTTAAATCACACAAGGCTTTCGCCTTAAACCCCCTTCCCCGGCGCTCCAGCCATGTTCAACCCCACCCGCGAACAAGTTCGAGAATTCTTCATAGAAGCCTGGCGCAAGTACCAGGCTCAGGAAGTTCTTACAGCGCTCGAAACCATCGTTGCGGGTATCGTGCTGGAACACCCCGAATACCATTCCCTGCTCGCCAGCCCGGATGTCATGACCAGGACGTTCCCTCCCGAAGACGGACAAACCAATCCCTTTTTGCACATGTCGCTGCATCTGGCCATCGAAGAGCAACTCTCGATCGACCAGCCTCCCGGCATCCGAGCCGCTTTCGAGACGCTGCGCAGGATACACGGGGGACGTCACAACGCCATGCACGATGTCCTCGAATGCCTGGGGGAGACGATGTACAAGGCGCTACGCGACAAGGGATCGCCCGACGGGACCGCTTACCTCAACAGCATCCGCCGACGCGCCGGAATGCCGCCGGTTGCCGACTAAGTCACGGAAAGAGGACATAATTCCGATATCCGCATGTTTGTGACACGTCTACCGCGTGCCATATCCCTATAATTCGGGGTGTGTTTCCGGGGTATCCGACATGCTGACGAGCCTGTTTCACCGTCTGTTCCGCCATTCGCCGCCGCCTGAAAAAAGCGAGACGCAGGCCGACACCCCCAATCTCGCAAATACCGACGCGCCGCCCCGGCAAATCCCCTTACAACCGCCGCCCGCAGATTCCTCCGGCCCTGAGGATACCGAGACCTCCATCGTCTGCCGCGAAACCGTCCTCGACCGCCAGCAGAAAATCGTCGGATACCAGTTCCTGCTTCAGAAAACCGCTCTTACCCATATTCACATCCAGAACCGCCGTTTTTTTCATTTTTACTCCGAGGTTCTGGTACGGAACCTGGTACAGGCCGACATTTTCCCGCACCTCGGGCAACGCTCCATCTTCATCGAAATCCCGGATTCTTTCCTTGGTCATCCATGTTTGACGCAGCTTCCGGCGGCCAATACCTTTTTCATTCTCAAACCCGTCAAGGATGCCAACGCGCCCACGCAGGATCGTTTGCTGACCTGGGCGCGCGCATTGCGCAAACTCGGTTATCGCATCGGCATCCCCGATCCGTTGGCAGTACCCGCCTATTTCCACCTGCTGCCGGAAGCTGACCTCGTTTCACTGCAAGGTTCCCAAGTCGATATCGAAAAAGGGGACAAGCTCATCAAATTCATTCTCAGGAAAGCGCCGAAGGCCTCGATTCTGGCGCACGACCTGTCCAGTATCGAGGATTTCAATTTCTGCCACGAAATCGGGGCAACCCTGTTCCAGGGCCCCTTCATCGTCTGCCGCGAACGCTGGCAAAAAGCCGATCTCGGCCCCAGCTTTACCCATCTGGTCATGTTGCTGAAAAAACTCCAGCATGACGCCGAAACCAACGACATCGTTTCCATTTTCAAACAGGATGCAGCCATCACCCTGCGCCTGCTGCGCTACATCAACTCGGCAGCCAATGGCCTGCGGGAACGCATCACCTCGATCAGACACGCCGTCACCCTGCTGGGACGCGCGCCGCTGCAACGCTGGCTCACGCTGATGATCTGCTCCAGCAATCGCAACCAGCCGCGCGCCGCAGCCGTGCTTGAGACGGCGCTCATTCGGGCGCGCTTCATGGAATTGATTTCCATTTCCCGGCCAGTAGACGAACGCGAAGCGATCTTTCTCACCGGGCTCCTGTCGCTGATCGACGTCATCCTGCAACAATCAATAGAGCAGGCGCTGGAAACCCTGTCCATCGACGACGACATCCGCGATGCCATTCTCCACAGCCAGGGTGCCTATGCCGCAACGCTGGCGCTGGCGCGAGCGTGCGAGAGCATGGACACGGAGCGCATCGTTTCCGCCGCCAAGGCTTGCAGTATCCATCCCGATCAGGCGTCGGCCTGTTACATGCACGCATTGTCCTGGACGCTGGCGCTGCAACAGGAAATTACCGATTGAGATATCGGACGGCACGCGTTCGAGTTCCGGTGGATAATTTCGGTTTCTGAAGCACTTCCGGAACCGTACCAACTCCGTATAATCCTCGCTCATGAAAATTCTCTTCGACCTGCTGCCGGTCATTTTCTTTTTTGCTGCCTACAAAATCTCCGGTTTTTTCCCGGATGAAGCGCATGCCCTGGTCACGAACTGGCTGGCCTCAGACATTCCCGCC
>Ga0209737_10000244_pt1 | contig 48931 bp, 44 predicted proteins | sample TergutCu122P3_FD_187284 | JGI IMG/M metagenome (GOLD analysis project Ga0209737, IMG submission 187284) | Cubitermes ugandensis P3 segment gut microbial communities from Kakamega Forest, Kenya - Cu122 P3 (SPAdes) (version 2) | ecosystem: Host-associated > Arthropoda: Insects > Digestive system...
TTGCTTGGCATATTGGCTATGCCTCCTCTCGTTGTCTGAGTACCTTATTTTGTACACATACGACAACGAAACTCTCTAACGTATTTTCACCGCAGTACATATTGTCCGATCTCAACAAACGTGAGACCTTTTTCAGTGATTGCAAAATAAATGACTGACACGGCAATTGTGAGAATGATTGAAAAGAAGATGGTTTTAACATTATCCGCTAAGGCGTATCCCACTCTTCTTGCCAAGACAGCTTTGACCGGAGGGGTATTTTCAGTAACAGCCTTATCTTTTGATTGATTGCTTCGTTGCGCAGAAGCTTTCGTCGACACATCTTTCTTTTTGAAAAATTGAAACCATTTCTTTTTATGCGATGTGTCTACTCGTAAACTCTGAGGGCTTTCAATAGCTTCGACAAGCACGGATTCAAGCTGCTCGCTCTCATCAAAGATTACTGAATAAGGTCCCGCTAGACCGAATGACTTGATAGCGCTCTCCTCATTCTTGTCTTTGCCATCCTTTGTAAGGATAAGAATAATGGGCGCTCTGGGATTGGTTCTTCTAATCGTATCGATGGAAAGTTGTATATCATCTACAGCAAGCGAAACCGCGTCAAGGACAATCGTTATGTCTGAGACAGCCAGCGCGCGCTGTACTGAAGCAAGCATATCGGTTCTGATAGTTACCGCTTCAGCATTTTGAAGAGTGTGCTCGCTGCCCTCAACAATCGTGCGCAATTTTCCTCGACGTCCGGATGTCGAGATAATCCATACCTTCACAAGACTCCCTTACAAGACTGAACCTACCTACGTATACGATACCCCACGCGGGCTATCGGTGACTCCCAAACCGCAACCTCGGCAATGTTCACCGTGCCGTCAATTCGCTTTTCGAGTTTCTCATAGACTACTCGCGCAAGACTTTCCGCAGTCGGTGAAATTTTATCAAAGGGAGCGATATCATTAATGAGTTTGTGATCGTATGCATCGAGAACCGAAGCGAGGTCTTCCTTCAGATCCTTGAAATCATACACGATCTCAATATCATTGAGTTTACTTGACTCAACCGTTACCTCGACTTCCCACGTATGCCCATGCAAATCACGGCATTCACCCGGATAGTTGTACAGATGATGCGCGGCATCGAAATGCCCTTTTACGGTGAGCGAATAGATTCCCCGAAATGATTCGATAGATGGCTCGGGAGTCGCTTCCTGGGACACCTCTGCCTCAGCCACATCAAACAGCGTAGCATTCAAATCCTCGACATATCCCTGCACATTGAGCGAATCGACCCTGAAGTCACCAACGGTGCCATTGGCATCCATCGCGGCATTCGCCAGTTCATCTGCACGAATATTATCTTCGCGAAACACATGCTCGATCGTGCATGACTCGAATCGATCCTTGAGCTCTTTGGCACGTTCATAGAGTCTTTTCAGCTTTGCATCCTTGACCTTGAATGAGCCGTTCAATTGATTGACGAGCAATGATGAGTCCGCGAACACCTTGAGATGCTTCGCATCGATTGCATCGGCATTCTCCAACGCCCAGATGAATCCGCAGTATTCCGCAACGTTATTGGTCGTCTCACCCAAAGGCGTACCCGCCGCGAGTACTTCTGAGCCATCATGCGCGATGACAAACCCGGCTCCTGCGGGCCCAGGATTATTGCGCGCTCCTCCATCGCAATGTACGGTATAGACCCTATTCGTCATCAGCGTCCCCCAGATAGACCAAAATACGTTTACATTCACTACAAGTGCCGATATCACCCGGATTGACAAGGTCTTCTGTCAAAGCCGTTGGTATCGTCAGTGAGCATGCGCTACATCGCGTGCCATCGAATACTCCAATGACACTTCCCCCTTTTTGCTTGCGCAACAAATCATAGCGATCCAAGATCTCTGGATCGATCAGAGCGCGCTTCTCATCACGAGCAGCGGTTATCTGGACCGTTTTGGCGGCAAGTATAGCCATTTGTTGGCGATACCCATTGAGCGTCTGCTCCTTGGCCCCCTCAAGCTCACCGAGCTTTTCACGATAGTCCACGATCCGACTTTTGGCGGACTCTTTCGCCTCCATGAGCTGCAGTTGTTCTGACTCCACATTCCCGATACGCTCGCTGTGCGTAGCGAGATCTGCGGTAACTGCTTCTACCTGTCGGTAATCGATGGTGCCGGCATCAAGCTTGCTCTGCTCTTTCGCTATTTTTTCCTTGAGTTTTCCGACAATGGAATTACCTTCTGCAATCTGTGAGTCAAACTGCGTGATTCCCTCTTCGAGTTTTGCTATAAGGCTTTGTCCTTCAGCCATCTTCTGTGCGATTTGAGCGACTCTTGTTTTATGCGGCAAACTTGCCTCTTGCTGAGAAAGCTCGTCAAGAATCAAATCGAGGCGCTGCACTTCAAGAAGCGCATTGCATCCTTTAATTCCTACAGCTCCAGCCACGTCACTCTCCTCTCGCGTTGTGGGTACGCAACCTGCCGAGCACCCAATGCATACAACTCTTTCGCACAGTCCTCAAAACGAAACGCTACCTCACCGGGAGCATGGGCATCGCTTCCCATAGTAAGTCCCACTCCACGTTGAATAAGCAGTTCAATCATAAGGCTATCGGGATAGAGTTGTCCAACGGGCTTACGCCAGCCTGCTGTTGACACTTCACAAAGCACTCCGGACTCAGCCGCAACGCGCGAGGCCTCATCATAGTAATCGATGACATTATCAGCAATATGTCCGAATTTCTTTACTAGATCCGGATGTGCCATAACATCGAAAAGCCCGCTTCGCGTTGCCTTGCACCATTCGGTGAAATATTGATCCCATACATCCGAGATGACTTTCGTATCCCACAACTCGATCTGGTCAGGATCATCGAATGCCCACCCATCAAGAAAGTGGATCGAGCCTAGCACCACTTCAATTCCCTTTTCACGTGCGGACTGAACGCTCTCGTGAGTCCACTCGGGATCGGTCGATATCCAGTCAGCCTCCGCACCGATAACCAGATTGAGATCATCCCAGTCGAAACGAATATCTCGAAGCTCCTCGACATAGAGGGTGTCGGTATCCCCGCGCATCGAATAGATGCCGTCGGGATCGAGTTCCGGTTTGAGCGGTAGATGCTCTGTCATAACCGCGCCATAAAGTCCCGAGTCAACGATTGCGCGAACCATTTCATCAGGAGTACCTTGCGCATGCCCGCACAATTCACTATGGATATGACAATCAGCTAATCCACGCACGTAATAACTCCTCCGGCCACAACAATATCACCAACGTAGCATACCGCACTTTGTCCGAGGCTCACTCCGCCTATAGGCGATTGCAATTCAATGGTCATGTTGCCCTCGGATATTTCGAGTCGAGCAAGAATCGGCTTCATATTATAGCGCGCCATCGCACACACGTCCCATTTTCCGACCGAGCCTCCCAGCGCTCTTTCATCAATGACGAAATCACTGCTTTGAATCTTTGTGATCTCACTCTCTGCGCGCTGGCCGATAACCACCTGATTGGTATCAGCCTCAAGCCTTGTCACATAGTACGGCTCGTCAAGCCCACCCACGCGTAATCCTTTGCGTTGACCAACAGTGTAGTTCGCAATCCCTTCGTGGGTCCCGACCACAGCGCCTTCAGTCGTAATGATTTCCCCGCACTCAAATGCGCTCGGGCACCATCGATTCACAATCTCATGTCGATCGCCCTTTTCAATAAAACAGGCATCCTGGCTTTCCCTGCTCTTTGCGCTAGGTAGACTCAGCTCTTCGGCATATGCCTTAACTTCTGCTTTGGTCATATCTGCGAGGGGGAAAAGGATTCGCTTCAGTCGTTCACGTGGAATGCGATACATGAAATAGGTCTGGTCTTTCACACGGTCCTTCGGTCTTTTGAGCGAAGAGTCATCGGTATCCGCATAATGACCCGTTGCAAAAAAATCGAACCCTTGATCAAAAGCCCAATTCCATAGCAGACCGAACTTGATAGACTCATTACAAACGATACAGGGATTCGGAGTTCGCGCGTCGCCATATTCCTGCGCGTATTGCTGTATGACCTCGGACTCGAATGAATCACGCACGTCAATCACATGATGGATGATCCCCAGAGATTCGCAGACGGCTTTCGCACGCTCTGCCGTCTCATCATCATGGGCTGAGTCCATCCATAAAGGAAGAAGGCGCATCGTTACGCCCTCGACATCATACCCCTGCTGTAAAAGAAGTGCTGCGGCAACGCTTGAGTCAACGCCACCGCTCAGAGCAACCGCGACTCGCTTAGTGGTCGTGGTCGTCATCCTCATCCTCGTGCGGATCGAAATTGGGATCGGTACTCTTTATCTCACCGGCAATTGGCTCGCGTCCACTTTTGACTAAGTAGTCGTCGACCGCTGCCTTAAGCCCGTCGGTCGCAAGCACACTGCAATGCATCTTAGGGGCAGGTAGCCCATCCAGCTCATCAGCAACCTGCTTCTTTGTGATGTTGACGGCATCGTGGATATCCATGCCCTTTGCCATCTCAGTCACCATCGAGCTTGTCGCGATAGCCGCACCACAACCCAGTGTCTGGAATCTGATATCGGAGATCTTGTCGTTATCGACAGCGATGGTTATCTTCATCATGTCACCGCAGGTTGGGTTTCCAACCTCGCCCACTCCATCAGGATTATCAAGGATTCCCACATTGCGCGGGTTATTGAAATGATCCATTACCTTATCTGAATACAACACAGCAGTTACTCCTCACCACAAAACATTTTCTTATATACCGGCGACATAGCGCGAAGTCTCTCGACTATAGGGATGAGCGCATCGACCAATGCCTCGCAATCATTAAGCGAACTCCAGCGTCCCAATGAAATCCTCAATGAACCATGAGCGACTTCTTGAGGAACCCCGATTGAGAGCAGCACGTGACTTGCCTCAAGGGACCCTGAGCTGCAGGCGCTTCCCGTGCTTACGCTGAATCCTTGATTGTCGAGCTGGAGAAGCATCGCTTCGCCCTCGACTCCCTTTATGATAAGCGGAGCGATATTAGGAAGCCTCTTTCCAGAATCAACCGTTACTTGCGTATTCTCAAGACGCGTGGTCACTTGCTCGATGATATAATCGCGCAACTCGCTTAAACGAGCTTCTTCTTCGGCCATCTCAGCGACAGCAAGTTCAAGCGCATGAGCAAATCCTACCGCCCCGGCAACGTTTTGCGTTCCGCTACGTTTGCGGGACTCTTGACCGCCCCCTTTGATCAAGGGGTCAAACCGTATCCCTCGTTTCAGGTAAAGTGCGCCGGTTCCACGAGGTCCGTATATTTTATGGGCACTCATCGAAAGCATATCGACATCCAAGGCCTCGACATCGACAGGGATTTTTCCTAATGCCTGTACCGCATCAGTATGCATCAAGGCACCACCCTCATGCGCGACTTTTGCGATAGCGGCGATATCATTGATTGTGCCGATCTCATTATTCGCCATGATAATTGAAACCACTTTGGTATTGGGACGCATCGCTTCTTTGACATCTTCGGCATACACGTGGCCATCAGGACGGGGCTTCACAACCGTAAGCTCATGTCCGTGTTTTGCAAGCCACTGCGCCACCTCAAGTACCGCATGATGTTCATACGAACTCGTGATGATGTGCCCTCCGCCGTCAGGAGCAAGGCGGTTCAGCGTAGAGATGAGTGCTGCGTTATCAGCCTCAGTTCCCCCGCTCATAAATATGATCTCTTCGGGCTTTGAGTTGATGAGCGTGGCAATACGCTCACGCGCGCGCTCAAGCGCCTTGAACGCATCACGTCCAATGGTATAGAGAGAGTTCGGATTACCGAAGTGCTCGGTAAAATACGGCAACATCGCATCGACCACACGTGAGTCGGTAGGAGTTGTTGCTGCATAATCGAAATACCGGGTCACTTACTGCTCCTCTTTTCTTACGTTGTCTATTTCAGTGCGAAGTGTCTGCACCATCTTTACGGGATCATCTGCCCCAAACACCGCGTTACCCGCCACGAAGCACGTGGCTCCGGCTTTGGCCATTATCGCCGCCGTTTCGGGATTGATCCCACCGTCGATTTCAATAATAGGACTCACGCCGTGCTCTGCACACATTTCTTTCAAGTGTACACATTTATCGACTACCCGATCAATAAATGATTGTCCGCCAAAACCGGGATTGACACTCATCAGCATGACGAGGTCGACATCATCTATCACATCTTCAATCATACGAATCGATGAGCCCGGATTGAGTACGACGCCTGCGAGGATGCCCGCGTCCTTTATCGTCTGAATCACGCGATGCAAATGAATGCACGCCTCTGCATGCACCGATATGATCTTCGGACCTGCTTCGATATACCAATCAATCGTCTCGTCGACATTGCTGATCATAAGATGTACATCAAGCGGGATATCCGTATGTTTTTTGATGGCCTCGATAACCGGTGGGCCAAACGTCAGGTTAGGAACAAAATGTCCGTCCATAACATCACAGTGTAGCAAGTCTGCACCGGCTTCCTCCATCAGCGCAGTTGCCTCACGCAGACGCGTGAAGTCAGCCGAGAGAAGCGACGGTGCGATAAGGGTTTGCGCTGAGGTTGTTGCTGCCATGTGTGCGCCTATTCTGCCCGTTGAGGACGAGCCATCAGAGCGGTCATAATCTCTGCCAAGTTTGCGTTTTCATATAGCATACTATACACCGCATTTGTGAGCGGGACATCAACGCCTTTTCGCTCTGCTAATTCTTTGATGGTCTTGCAGGCAACCGCGCCTTCGGCAACCATGTGCGTCCGCTCCTCAAAAGCACGGAGAGTTCCGCCGTTAGCGACCTCTTCGCCCAGCGCTCGATTGCGTGAGTGCTGTGAGGTGCAGGTGACGATCAGGTCACCCATTCCGGCAAGCCCCATGTATGTCATAGGGTTGGCGCCCATTTTCTGACCCAGTCGAGCCATTTCAGCCAATCCGCGCGTCATAAGTGACGCCTTCGCGTTATCACCCAATCCAAGCCCATCAGCAATGCCGCATGCGATTGCCACGACATTCTTACCCGCGCCGCACAGCTCGACTCCTGTAAGATCGTCATTGGTATATACGCGGAAGAAATCAGTCGCGAAAAGATCCGCGAAGAAGTGAGCGACCTCCGGACTATGCGCGGCAACGGTTGTCGCACTAGGAAGCCCCTTGCTAATCTCTTCGGCATGATTGGGGCCTGACAGCGCCGCTATGCGCGCAGGATTGCCGAGTACTTCCTCTAAGATATCTGTCATGAGATAGGAAGTCCCACCCTCAACACCTTTACTCAAGATGATGACAGGCATGTCCTCCCTAGAATATCCCACTCCCAAAACCTCTTTCATTGACTCGGCGGTTGAGCGAACACCGATACTGGGAGTCACCATCACAACGGCATCGACATCGCTCACCACCTCGCTGATATCCGATGATGCGGTAACACGATCGGAATAGGTAATGTGCGTCAGATACTGCGCATTGCGATGAGTCTCGTTAATGCCCTTGGCGATCTCAGGCTCGCGCGCCCATATACGGACAACATATCCTTTTGAGTCGAGAAGCCACGCGATCGCACTTCCCCATGAACCTGCTCCGATGACGGCTACTTTCATTCGTTGTTACTCACTTTCTTTTCCGCTTTACCCAATGATAACTTGTTCTCGGTGCCCGCTATAAGACGTTGGATATTTTCTCGATGAAGCCATACCACGAACAATCCGGCAATCGCACCCATGATTATCAGTTCGATATGTCGAGTAGCCGGAAAAACTGCGATCCAGAAAGGAAGTAAAGCTGCTGCGATAACTGAGCCCAGCCCTACATACCCTGTGACAAAAGTAACGAGAGCGATAATAGCGAGCTCGATGAAAAAGAGTGGCCACCAAATAGCGATGGTTGCCCCTGCGGCAACAGCAACCCCCTTGCCGCCCTTGAATTGGATCCACGGTGAGTATGCATGTCCCGCGATTACTGCGACCAAGGCGATGCCTGCCGCCCAATACATTGCGGAGCTGCCAGATGCGCCCTCAGGCACCAATATCGATCTTGCAATCATAACGGCAGTCCATCCTTTGAATATATCGAGGACTGCTGTTGCCAATCCCGCCTTGGCTCCCATCGATCGTGCGGTATTTGTGGCACCGGTTGCACCTGATCCGAATTCACGCGGATCAACGCCATAGAAAATCTTTCCGATGAGATATGATACCGGTATCGAGCCCAGCAGAAACGCAAGAAGAATAACTTCTGCAAATGGCAGTGCCAACACAGCGGCTTCCTGTCCGAACAATCGGGTGATATATAAAGTCACAAGTCGTTCCTAATCTTTCCGTTTGAATCTCAGGGTAATCGGTGTCCCGACAAAATCGAAGCGTTCACGCAACCTGTTTTCGATATACCGTTCATAATTATCGTCGATCAAGTCAGGATGGTTCGCAAAAAAGGTAAAACCTGGAGGCTTGGTGCGCGTCTGTGTCACATAGTGAATCCTGAGCGTTCGACCCCGTTTATTGATGGTATGCCCGAATTCGCGAAGTTCGGTCAGCAACTTGTTGAGCTGACTGGTCGTAATGGTCTTGCAATAATTGTGATAGACCTCGTCGATGTAATTCCACACCTTCTCGACCCTGCTTCCCGTAAGCGCGCTCATGCGCAACACAGGAGCCCATCCCACGAACATCAATCGATCTTCGATACGGTCAAGAAGTAGGTCACGCTCATATTCGTCTTTCATGAGATCCCATTTATTGAGAACGACAATCATCGCGCAACCCCGCTCTTTCGCGTAGTTTGCCACACGCTGGTCCTGATCGGTGAGTCCCACTTCCGAGTCGACGATCAGCAGCGCGACATCACACATGTCAATTGCGCGCATCGCACGGACAAAGCCGTAGTATTCGACATCCTCATTGATGACGCCTAATCTACGAAGTCCCGCTGTGTCGATGAAACGATAGAGCTGTCCTTCCCGTTCGATGGTCGAGTCGATGGCATCGCGCGTTGTTCCCGCTACCTCGCTGACGATCGAACGTTCTTTTCCGATCAGCCTATTCGTAAGCGATGATTTTCCTGCATTGGGACGACCGATAACAGCCACTTTGATGGCACCATCGTCAGGCTCAGGTTCCGCACCGGGCAAATCACGGACCACCTCATCAAGAAGATCTCCCGTGCCATTACCATGTGTAGCGCTCACCGGCCACGGCGTGCCCAACCCAAGGTTCCAAAACTCATATGTCTCTTGCTCGGATCCTGGAGTATCGACTTTGTTTACCGCCAAGAACACCGGTGTGTCGGATCTTTTGAGAAGTTTTGCTATCTCCTCATCATCGGGGGTAATGCCCACCCGACCGTCGACCACCAAAATAATTGCATCTGCCTCGCGAGTCGCCATTTCAGCCTGCAGGCGAATGCTTGCCTGAAACACATCGTCCTTGCTCATCTCTATTCCGCCGGTATCCACCAACATGAAATGCTTCCCACACCAATCAGCGATGTGATAGCTTCGATCACGCGTCACTCCGCGTTGCTCATGCACGATAGCATCCTCGCGTCCCGCAATTCGATTCACAAGAGTCGATTTGCCGACATTCGGATGTCCTACCACAGCAACAATGGGGAGATTCATATTCATGAAGTCACCTCCTGAATAGCATCAAGAAGACCTTGCGCGTCATCGGATACGAAAAGCACCGTATATCCCGCATCTTCTGCCATACGTTGCGGAGTGTATCCGTCGATAGTGAGTTCATCATCATTGAAAATAGACCAGGGAATGACATAATTCGTCGGCTTTTCGAGTTTTTCTGCATCAAAACGAATCGCCTCGACGACATCGATTCCGGTCAAAAGACCCGTCACACTCACATTGCCCCCGAAAAAGCGGTTCTTTACCGGCAGCAAACGTGCTTTACCGCCCGCTCTTATGGCACTGAGCGTCCCTATCATCGTTTCGGTAGTAAGGTCGCCCGTAACGATAGTGAGAGCCTCTGATTCGTCCTCAAGCGTGCCGAATGCCGCAATCAATTCCTCGTAGTGAGCACGGATATCCTCCACGTAGTTATGGACGATACCGATGCCGTTCTCATATTGGGCATATCCGTCGTACCACTCGGTCGTCGGGAAAGGGGCACGTGCGTAGATATAGAATTCATCCGCAAGATGTGCCCATGTTTCTCCGGTCTCTTCACGAGACTCGAATTGGTAGGACTGGACCTGTTTGATGACCTTTGCGGCAGCCTCTTCGTCATTGAAGCTTTGTGGAGGTTTGCCCGCAATCTCCTCCGTGTGCTTCGTGTACGATACCGGCACAACCCCTACCGTTAGCACCTGCGGTCTGTGTTTTGCTAAAAACCCAAGCGTCTCATCCAGCACATCGCCATCATTGATGCCGGGCACCAATACGATGCTCACATGAAGTTCGACACCGGCTTTCACAAGCCTCTCAAACACCTCGAGCGCACGCTGTTGTTGTTTGCCCAATAGTCGTTCGCGTACCTGCGGATCCGCCGCATGAAAGGATACATAAAGCGGAGAGAGATGCTGTTCGATAATCCGATCGACATCCGCATCAGTGGTGTTGGTAAGCGTGATGAAGTTGCCCTCATAAAAAGATAGACGATAATCATCATCCTTGAGATAGAGGCTCTCACGCAATCCCTCGGGCAATTGATCCATAAAACAGAATGCGCATGAATTCGCGCATCTGCGTATATCATCGAAAAGCATATCGGCAAACTCGATGCCCCATTCCTCATCTTCATTTCGAGCAAGATGAACGGTGCGCTCTATGTCATCGCGGATCAAAAGCACTTCCATCTCATCCGCATCGCTATGCCAAAGCCAATCAAAGACATCGTTGAGCGAACGACCATCAACTGCAGTGATGATATCGCCTGCTATAATATCCTCGCGCTCGGCAACACTTTGGGGATCCACCGCTTTCACAAGTCCGCCAATCATGATCAGCTCATCTCCTCGATCCGATCGACCACTCCGGCCATTTGAGCACTGGGTGTCGAAGCTCCTGCGGTAACGCCCACTATTTCAGCATCGGCAAACCAGTTCGCATCAAGCTCTTCGGCTGTCTCGACGTGATAAGTGCGATCATTGACCTGTCGGCATATCTGACTCAAGCGTGTTGTGTTGCCGCTATTATGACCACCTACCACGACCATGGTATCGACTTCGGATGCCAGTTCGGCTGCGGCAGCTTGGCGTTTGCTTGTCGCGTCACAGATGGTATTGCAGATACGAAGCTCGCTTACGCGAGGCAAAAGTGCCTTGACGACCTCATCGAGAACATCAAGCATTTGCGTGGTTTGCACCACTACTCCCACCATACGGTTGCCGAGTCGTGGAGGAAGTTCCTCGGCGCTCTGGATGACGATGACGCCGTCACCTCCCCGTGCACGAATCGCCGATACTTCAGGATGATCCGCTTCACCCACGATAATTACAAGGTACCCATCGGCAGCCAAGAGCTCTGCGGATTCCTGCGCCTTGCTGACATGGGGACACGTCGCATCAACAACCGTGAGCCCCCGTTTATTCGCTTCTTCGATAACATCGGGCGCAACTCCATGGCTTCGGATAATGAGTGTTCCCTCTCCTACCTCGTCGATAGTCTCGGCAACCTCAACGCCCTGCTCCTGCAGATAAGCCACTGCCTGAGGATTATGGATGAGGGGACCGAAGGAGTGGACTTCGGTGGATTCTTCGGCCGCCTGCTGTGCCAACTTCAATGCGCGTTCTACTCCGTAGCATACCCCTGCATAACGAGCGATTCTTATCTCCATATCAGTCTCCTAAAGCGCACGAGCAGTATCTCGCAACTGCTTGATGTCTTCCATCAGCGCATTGGTCATATTTGTGACTTTTTCCTTACGCTTGCCCTCGAATTGATCGGGATAGATAGGGTCTCCTATGACATATGTAACGCGGGGAAAGCGAGGGAGCCTCTTCCCGTAGGGCATAACCTTGTCAGTTCCCGCAATTCCAATGGGCACGATAGGCGCATCGGTTCTCAGTGCCAAAAAGGCTGCCCCTCCTAAAGCCTCGGTCATCTCTTCCGATACCTCGCCATCCTTCTTGCGCGTACCTTCGGGAAAGATGCACATCCACTCACCCGCATTGAGTAAATCGGTGCTTTGGTTGATCATCTTTCTATCAGCAGTTCCGCGCTCGACCGGTATTGCGCCCACCATATCAAGAATCCAGCCAAGCCAATGCCAGCTTCCAATCTTTAGGCGATACAGCTCTGATTTCGCAACGAAGTGAGGCTGCTTCCCTAATCTGAGGGGAAAAAGAAGAACTGAGTCCATCATTGAGATATGATTCGCGGAAAGTATCGCACCGTCCTTGGGCAGATTTTCTTTGCCTATCACGCGAATCCTGAACAATACCGGAAGTATCCATGCGATTGCATACTTCAGTCCCCACATGAGCCACCAGTTTGGCGCATCGGGCCCATAGAACGGTTTACCGCGCCGCGTTGAGGCTTTCATCAGTCTGCTACCGCTTCACGCGCAAGATTGACGATAAGATCGGTCACATAATCGATAGTCATCATAGTCGAATCGATCTGAACCGCATCTTCTGCCGGAGCCAAAGGCGATATATCGCGCGTGGAATCATATTCATCACGCTTTATGATGTCGGCAAGAACAGTTTCAAAATCAGCATCAATTCCTCGCTCAAGATTTTGCGCGGTTCTTCTGCGTGCACGCTCCTCCGGTCCTGCGGTCAGAAATATTTTGACTGCAGCGTCGGGGAATACCACGGTTCCGATATCGCGCCCTTCGACGACGTAATCGCCATACGCACTCATAGCGCGCTGCTGGGCGACAAGCGCTTCGCGCACTGATTCACACGCGGATACCGGGCTGACCGCTTTATCGATTTCCGGAGTCCGAATTTCAGCGGTCACTTCCTCGCCCGCTATGAATATGCGGGAAGGAAGCGGTTCGTTATCAACGAATCTGAATTCGATCGCATCGTGATTGGCAATATGGCTGAGCGCATCACTATCATCGTAGGCAACATCCAGATCACGCGCGCGTACCGCTATAGCACGATACATCGCACCTGTATCAAGATAACGAAAGCCCAATAATTGGGCTGTATTTTTCGCTATAGTCGATTTACCCGAACCGGCTGGTCCGTCAATCGCAATAATCACGACAGCTCCTCCGTAAACTCGCTATACGTTGCACTTATATCATTATACCGAACGTAATTTCTAAGATTCTCAGATGAGCTTCCCGTTCACGAGTTGTTCAAACGCCTCGATAATGCGGGATGTCTCCTCTGGGGAGCCAATGCCCACACGAAGCGCATTGCCCTGACCGAAGCTACGCACAATCACGCCCTTTTTGAGCAACGCGTCAAATAGCTCTTGTGCATTCTCGGCATGAATCCACACGAAATTAGTCTGGGATGGAGCGTATGCGATACCAAGACGATCAAATGCCTCCTGCAAGCGATCGCGCTGTTCTGCATTGACAAGAATACGCTTGTCGAGCTCCGCCTCATCTGCAAGAGAGGCAATCGCCATGGCTTGAGCCACATTGTTCACATTAAACGGCGCACGTACTTTATCGAGCGCGCATATCAAATCATGTGGCATGATGCCGTATCCGCAACGTGCTCCCGCCATACTATAGATCTTCGAGAAGGTGCGCAGTACACATAGCGGTCTTTCGCCGTCGAACCAATCGAGAGCATTAGGATATTGCTCGTTTACTACAAATTCACAGTAGGCCTCATCAACAACAACCAGCACATGATCGGGCACCGCATCCATGAAAGCGGAGAACTGCTCTTTTGTATAGCATGTCCCCGTCGGATTGTTGGGATTACACAACAGCACCAGCTTGGTCGCCGGAGTGATCACATCGAGAATCGCGTCAAGGTCGAACTCCTCGCGCGCGTTTAAGGGGACTTGCACAGTTGTGGCACCTGTGAGCTGTCCCATAAGAGGATAGACGATGAAGCTGGGCCAGCCGTAAACGATCTCGTCACCCTCTCCCACCGTTGCATACGCCAATAAAATAAGAAGCTCGTTGCTTCCATTTCCTACGACAAGATTGTCCGCAGATACCGCTAGGCGTGCAGAGAGAGCGGATTTGAGTTCATTGCTTCCTCCATCGGGATAGCGATTGAGCTCTTCGAGCACACGAGCACCTGCCTCTTGCGCGCTTTGAAAAGGTGGAAACGGACTCTCATTGCTTGATACCTTGACGAGGTCATCCGTTCCCGCAATCTCACATACTTGCTCTTCACGCATCCCCGGCGCATACGGTGCCATAGGATGCACATGAGCGCGTATGAAATCAGTCCAATTCATTACCTGACACCAATAAGCTCTACATCGAAGATAAGTGTCGCGTTGGGTGGAATGACATCACCTGCACCAAACTCGCCATATCCCATCTCAGGCGGAATGACCAATCTGCGCTGACCGCCGACCTTCATTCCATCGAAACCTTTGTCCCAGCCCTCGATGACCTGCCCAGCCCCAAGAGTAAACTCGAACGGAATACCGCGGTCAACAGAGCTATCGAACTTGGTGCCATCCTCAAGCGTTCCGGTGTAGTGTACTGAAATAAGTTTTCCAGCCACCGCTTCTTCACCTTCGCCGATTACGATATCTTCAATAACCATTTCTTTCGCCTCTTTCGTATCCTTTGTCACTTCGTCCGCAGAGCTCCCTGCTGCATTATTTGTGGCAGACGCATCTTTCATATCATCGCCAGAACAACCCGCAAGACCGAGAACCAAAATAACCAGTATCATAACACCCAGAAACTTTTTCATTGCATCCCCTCCTTTTCCAACAGATAAATCATAACGCATAAGACTGCCGACCGCATGTGTTATCGCAATCGGCAGTCCTATGGTTAGGCGAATAAGCGTTGGATCAAGACGCTAACCGCCACAGAATAATCCATCATTGGCATTGGTCACTAATGACATTACTTCAACATCATTATAATGTATATGATACTAATTCAATACTATTTATAAAAAATTCCACAGCAAATCCCGCATGATGCGGGTCTTTGGATTCTATTTTGTGGGGCGAGCAACGGGATTTGAACCCGCGACCTCCTGAGCCACAGTCAGGCGCTCTAACCAACTGAGCTATGCCCGCCATATATCGATGGCACCCTTACCGCAGTCCGCCCGACGTTGTGGCACGCCCGGCAGGATTCGAACCTGCGACCTACGGATTAGAAGTCCGTTGCTCTATCCTGCTGAGCTACGGGCGCCTATCCAAGCAGCGTCTGGCTTGTGCAGTAGACGCAATCTTGTTAATGGAGCGGAAGACGAGACTCGAACTCGCAACTATCAGCTTGGAAGGCTGATGCTCTACCAATTGAACTACTTCCGCTCTTAGTGGTCGGGGAGACAGGATTCGAACCTGCGACCCTCTGGTCCCAAACCAGATGCGCTACCAAGCTGCGCTACTCCCCGCCTTACCGTCACACTAGACAGCAGTAGAATAGTATAGCAAAAAGAAGCAACTCAGGAGAATCACTTCTTCTTTTCATCTATTGCGGTCTGCTCCTCACATGCATAAATACCTTGACTAGCTCAAACCAGGCAACAGAAAGAATGCCCGCTCCAACGGTGTATCCCAAAAGTGGCACACTCAATGGCGCAAGATTAAAGAAACCGTTAAGCGGTGAGTAGAAGGTGACTGCAATCAAAGCAAGTACCGCGATTACCGCAATCCGCATCACCCGATCATGCATGAGTTTCCCTATGATCTTGACCGCATATTCGGATTCAGACGCGTTCACAAACACGAGGGCGAGTGAAGCCATGAACATGATTCCCAACCCAACAGAACGTGCTATTTGCGGATCAATCTCAGCACCCACCAAGAGATAGTAGTACGACAAGAACGATACCAGTGCGATGACGATACCTTGCGCCAATGCCTTTATCAGGACAGCACGAGACAGAATATGCGCCTCGGGATTGTTGGGCGGTCGCTCCATGATACCCTTCTCGGCAGGCTCGCGTTCAAGCACGATACTGCATGTCGGGTCGATAACCAGCTCAAGCAACAACACATGAATGGGCATGATCATCAGTGCGGCCGGAGATATGCGAAGTAGCGGTGCGAAAAAGGCTGCCGCGGCAATAGGAATGTGGATTGCGAAGACATACCCGACCGCTTTCTTGATGTTGTCATATATTCGACGACCATTCTTGACGGTCTCCACAATGGTTGAGAAGTTATCATCCAGCAAGATGAGGTCTGCCGCCTCACGTGCCACCTCACTCCCCCTTTTGCCCATCGCGATGCCGATATCGGCATTTTTAAGAGCAGGGGCATCATTGACCCCGTCTCCTGTCATAGCGACCACATCGCCATTATCCTGAAGTGCCTGGACAATACGCATCTTATGCTCTGGGATCACTCTGCTGAAAATCGCCGTATGCTTGACCGCTTCGCGCAATTGCCCATCGTCCATATGGGATAACTCTTGACCTGTCACGACAATATCAGCATCATTGAGACCGATTTGTCGAGCGATCGCGCTGGCGGTGACCCCATTGTCCCCCGTGATCATGATTACGCGTATACCTGCGCGTTGACAACGCGCTATGTCTTCGGCAACACCCTCACGTGGAGGATCCGAAAGACCTACAAGACCCTCGAATGTCAGATGGCATTCATTCAGCTCTTCAGGTATGGCGTCCTCATTGGGTATATGCTGTTCAGCGATTGCGATGACGCGAAGTCCTTCATCAGCCATCTGGTTGACCTTATCGCTGATAATCTTCTTTTGAGCTGACGGCAAGCCACAGAGAGAAAGAACCATCTCCGGTGACCCCTTGGCAGAGACAGTGATCTCGCCATCGTGAAGCCAGACATGACCCATCATCTTCGATTCATTAGTGAATGGATACTCCAACAACAGAGTGTCGTGGAAGAGGTGCTCTGAGCTTATCCCCTGCTCATCGCAATACTTGAGCATCGCCTTCTCCATAGGATCGTAAGGATCGATCTCACAGGCAAGTCCCATCGAGTGCAACATATGCTCATCGGTGCCGTCATACACCCATGTATCCGTAAGTTCCATCTCATTCTTTGTGATTGTTCCGGTCTTATCACTACATAACACAGAGATCGAACCGAGTGTCTCTACTGCGGTGAGACGACGAACCAATGAGTTCTTCTTTGCGAGCCGTGCGGCACCCATAGAGAGAAACACGGTCAAGATAACCGGAAACTCTTCCGGCAACAACGACATGGCGATTGTGATACCGCCTAATATCGAATCGAAAATACGTTGCATCCCCGACTCACCGGAGAGATTGAAGTATGTCAAAAGCGCAACGACAACAAACATTCCCAGTGCTACGAATGCGCATACCTTGACGAGTTTTGCAGTCTGTCTTTCAAGAGGAGTCGGCCTATCGGGAACCTCGAGTATCTCGGCACCGATTTTGCCATATTCAGTTGTCAGCCCCGTCCTATCAACCTCGATGAGCCCATAGCCCTGCTGAACCAATGTGCCTGCATACACGTAATCAGTACGCCAATGGGTGCTTCCCTCAAGAAATACATCTTCGTCACTACGTGGGATTTTAGTGACCGCAACCGACTCCCCCGTCAATGTGGATTCATCCACAGACAAATCGTTCTCCTTGATTACCCACCCATCGGCAGGTATCTTGACACCTTCTTCAATTGTCATGATGTCACCAGGAACAAGCTCCGTGCTCAAAATCTCACATTGCTCGCCATCCCTGATTACGACAATCGTCGGTGCGGAAAGATCCTTGAGTGCCTGGAGGGTTCTGTCGGTCTTGAGCCCTTGATAGATCTCAATACTGATCATTACGATGACAAAGGCGAGCATGACGAGACCGTCGCGCACTTCTCCCAGCACAAAATAGATTGAGGCTGCTGCCAATAAAAGAAGGAAAATGGGCTCTTTGAGTGTCCCGAAAAGCTTGGAGAATAATGTCTCTCGCTTTTCTAGCGTGAGCTCATTGGGCCCATACTGCTCGAGCGCCTGCTGCGCTTGTGCTGTGGTTAATCCAGTCCGGTAGTCGGTCATGTCTGCTCCTTACATAAAAAATACCTATAAGACTTCTGTCCCATAGGTATCCCTACTGCTCATAGAGCCCGGCCACACCTTTCGGCTGCCTGATCAGATTATGCCTACATTGTAGCAGATATAACATCTCATATGAAGAGCACCCCGAAGGGCGCTCATTAATCCAATTCTGAGTTTTTTTGTTTCGGCTAAGACTCCAGTCGTCTGCGATATGCGGCAATGGCCACAATCGCACAACCAATGAAGGCGGTAAGAATGAGTGCCCAGCCAGAGAACGTATCTCCTGCAGAAGGGATGGTGGGATTAACTGGCGGAACAGGAGTCGGTGGCACCGGTGGTACCGGGGGCACTGGAGGCACCGGCGTTTCTTCCGGAGTCCAGCGAGCATACAGTGTCATATCATCGAAAACCGGATCACCGAAGCTCCAAAGCACTCCATCCGAGGTCTCCCATCCGCCGAATACATACCCCTCGCGCACAGGTGGTGTCGGCTGCGCAACAGAAGTACCCTGCAGCACAGTCTCTGTCACCGTATCGGTGCCATTGCGCGCATCAAAGGTCACATCTACATAAACCGTACGGGTCCAGACGAATACATTGCTAGTCCCGCTAGACGTCTGCGCGCCAACCAGGTCAGAAGGATGTCCGTAGAATGCGATTCTTGAACCACCGTCTGAGACTGATGTTCGAATGCAAATACTGTTGCCCCCCACGCCCAAGGGGCCTTTCGAAATCAGCTCAGTTGTTTCCGTGGCAAGGTTATACAAAAATACATTGTCGAACGAGTTGGTTGTCACGCCATCAACAAGATTCGTGGCATTTGAGATGAAGGTGATATTCGTACCGTCACCCGAAATGAGAGCTCGATGCGAATTGCCATCGCCCCCGCTTCCCGAGGACCCCTTGCTGATCAATCTCATCGCATTTGTGGAAAAATCATATAGGAATATATTATTCGTTCCGCTCGTCGCCTCGGCTCCGACAAAACTATCTTCATGCGAGTTGAACACGACTTTTGACCCGTCATATGAAATTGATGGCTCATATGATTCTCTGTCTACCCCAGTGCCTGAAGAGCCTCCTGTAACAAGCGTTGTTACGCCTGTAGCGACATCGTAAACAAAGATATGCTGTTTTCCATTGGTGGTTACACCGTTAACAAGGTCAGTTGCGCGTGACTCAAATGCAATCTTTGTGCCATCACCTGAGATGTCAAGCCTCCAGCAACTACCGTCTCCTCCGGTACCCGAAAGCCCTTTGGTAACTAGGGTGGTTGTGTTTGCGACGAAATCATAGACGAATACCTGGAAATCGCTCGTCGTTATCGGCGCACCCACAAGATCTGTTGCGACCGAGAGAAATGCAACCCTTGAGCCATTATCCGAAATCGCGGAGAAGTAGGAATCCCCGTTACCGCCGGTGCCTGCCGGGCCTTTGGAGACAAGTGTTGTTGTGCCCGTAGGTATGTCATATACGAACACATTATGCCCGAGCCCATTCGTTGGGGCACCGACATGGTCGGTAGCATATGAATAGAATGCGACTTTCGTGCCATCGCCTGAAATCGTAGCGTTGTTGCAACTACTATCGACTCCCGTACCGAGGGGCCCTTTGGTAGCCAATGTAACGGTATCTGTGGCAAGCTCATAGATGTACAAGTTGCGGTTGGAGTTGGTTGTCACTCCCTCAACAAGATCGGTGGAATGCGAGAGAAAGGCTACCGTCATGCCATCACGAGAAATTGTGGGGGCCATTGAGCTATCATTACCACCTATAGCCGGATCGGCCGAGCCTTTGGTAACCAAAATAGTCGTCTCGATTACCGTCTTGGCTCCCGCGGCAAAAGGCAGTAGGCTTAACGCCAATACCAATGTCACTACAAGGGTAGTCCCCATCCAGGTTTTTCTTGAAATATTCATTTTTCTTCCCCTATCATGCTTCACTTTATGCACGATCTATGGTCATCTCGACCTTTTAAATCTATATATTGATTATAGCGGAAATTTTTTGTGTGAGATCCGATACACAATCATCTTCCAAGACGTAATCTGCCCGTAATATGCACAGAGGAAAACTCAGAGAAGTCCCGCAAGTGCCTTGAGCGCATTCCCTCTGTGCGAGATGACATTTTTTTCTTCTATTGAAAGTTCTGCCATTGTTTTGCCCGGTGTCTCATCAGGCAAGAAAAGAGGGTCGTAGCCAAACCCCTCGTTGCCCTTTGGGGCATGACCGATGCGTCCCTCCACACTTCCGGTCACTACAAGATGGGTGGGCGCATCCTCTCTGTGCCCATCCAACCCTACCAGCACGAGCGTTGACATAAATCGAGCAGTGCGATCCTTGTCTTCGACACCAATCATGTCTTTGAGCAATTTCGCATTGTTTCGCGCGTCATCGCCCTCCACTCCTCCATAGCTACTGCTGTAAACACCGGGAGCACCGTCGAGCGCATCGACAACCAGACCGCTGTCATCAGCAAGCGCGGGAAGACCGGTTGCCTCATGCACGGCATCCGCCTTGATAAACGCATTGCCCTCAAAGGTATCTGCGTCCTCGACGGGACTCTCCCAGTCTGGAACGACTTCGAAAACAGGAACGAAGCGAACACCCTCTATCTGCAAAGCCTGCTGTATCTCCTCAACCTTATGAACGTTGTTTGTCGCGACTACGACAGTAATACTCATATCCCGAGCACCTCTCGCTGTGTAACGAGCAACTCTGAAATGGCTGTTTTTGCGGCTATGAGCATCTCTTGGAGCTCATTATCATCGAATGGATTACTCTCCGCAGTCCCCTGTATCTCGATGTAGCGCCCTTTGTCATCCATCACGACATTCATATCGACTTCCGCGCGACTGTCTTGCCCGAAATTCAGATCAACGACAGTTTCAGCTCCTACACGACCCACGCTGACAGCCGCAACCTGACCTGTGATGGGAAGTGAGGATATCTTTGCGGCGGTCTTCCAAAAACGTAGCGCATCATAGAGCGCAACATACGCGCCCGTAATAGCGGCGGTGCGGGTACCCCCATCGGCAACCACAACGTCACAATCAACCGTGACTGTGACTTCTCCTCCAAGGCCTCCCATATCCACACACATCCTCAAGCTGCGCCCAATCAGCCGCTCGATCTCACTCGTCCGACCTTTTGCACCACGTCTTTCACGGGCAGTACGTGTTCGCGTCGATCCGGGAAGCATCGAGTACTCTGCGGTAACCCATCCTTTGCCGGAACCGCGTAACCAACCGGGGACATCTTCGGCAATGGTGGCGACACAAATCACCCGCGTGTCACCAAATGCGACTTCCGCACTTCCGGGCGCATGGGGTATTACATTACGCGTGATAGAAATAGGACGTGTTGTTGTCATCGCATACTCCTTATTACTAGTTGATAAGAGATTCGAGTTCGGTTGATGCAAGTAGCTCAAGCTTGACAAGCGGTCTACCGAACACCCTTGATCCTAATATCTCAAAACGATCCGGATCACCAGTCGTATAAAACTCATAGGAGGAGACTGTGTCTTCCCTGGCTTCGTTGCCTCGTCTTTGTAGTGTCGAAAGAACATCTCGCGCAGTTTCCTCAGCGCTCGAAACCAGCACTACGTCAGATCCCATCACCTGATGTATCGGGTTTTTCAAAAGTGGATAATGAGTGCAGCCCAAAACCAATGTATCTACTTCATTTTTGCGAAGCCCATCAAGGTAATCGCGCGCTATCTCATAAAAAGCAGAAGGAACGTACACATCGTGATGATCTCCATTGAGGGCAAGCCCTTCTTCGACCATGTCGACAAACGTTGGCGTCGCCACGCTATACACCGTTGCTCCAGCGTCAAGAGCGCATATCGCCTTGCTATACACACCACTTTCAATCGTACCTGCGGTTCCGATGATTCCGACCCTGCGATTGCGTGTAGCCCGTACCGCTGCCCGAGCCCCCGGCTCTATTACCCCGATAACCGGAACATCGAACTCACGTTGCGCAAGCTTAAGTCCCGCTGCCGTCGCGGTATTGCAGGCAATAATGATGAGCTTGACCCCTTTGTCCTGCAAGAACGTGCATATCTCGCGAACATATCGTTGCACTTCATCAAGGTCACGGGGGCCATACGGACATCGTGCTGTATCGCCTACATAGATGAATGACTCGTTTGGCAACGCAGATGCAAGTTCACGTGCTACCGTCAGGCCACCAAGACCTGAGTCGAATATACCGATAGGAGCACTCTTATTCATAGAATCCTGCATTAGCACAACGCAATCTGATGACATGCATCGATGTAATGCTCGAGTTGGCGAAGTGTGGTCATTCCCCCATCGTCGCATACGACGACGTTGGGACGACGGGCAAGTATCGCGATTTGGCGTGTCAACTCACTAGACAGCTTACCCTCCTCAAGTGTTTCGGCCATCACCCCTCCGAAAAAAAGAAGGTCTGAGGTACCCGCTTTACCTACAAGCGTGCTCATACGTGCGTACGGAACACTCGCGATATGAACGGCATCGAAGCCTGCCTGCTTAATCGAAGGATATACCGAAGACACATCCCCATCACTATGGAAACACCATGCGACATTGAATTCATCACGAGAAAGAGGAAGGTCGTTATGTATCGAGGAGATCATCTTCGTATAAACCATCATAAGAGCATCCTTGACGATCTCCTCGGAGACGATCCAGCCGATACTGGTGCTTACATCATCGGCGATACAAATATAGTTAGTGGGATCCTTCTTTCGCTTCCCGACAGCTCCCATCGCTATGAACGTATCACGCATCTCCTTCATCATCGCATCGCCATACGGATTAATCAGCTTCATGAATTGTTTGGGTGTCTCGGCAAGACGCATCGCTTCAGTCCAACCCCTATCTTGCGCAAGCCGCGACCAAAGACCATCTATTTTTGTGAGCGCATTCATCTCACCGAGAGGAGTCGCTGCTATTTCTACATCATGCTTTTCAGCGACATCTGCCGCTGCCCATGAAAGTGCAAAGCGCATGGTTACTCCTTCTTCCCATCTTTTGCCAGCTCATCGTCTGCCTGCTCAGCCAGAAGCTGTGTGCGACAAACAGCGAGCTTCTGGAGAAACTCCGCATCCATCTCAGGATACTGGGGATTAATGTTCTCGAGTGTCTCAAGAACGACTTGCGATACTATCGCCCGCGTAAACCATTTATTGTCGGCAGGAACAACATACCATGGCGCAACTTTTGTAGCAGTCGCATTAATAGCGTCTTCATACGCCTGCTGGTATTCATCCCAAAGTTCGCGCTCGGCAATATCAGACACCTCGAACTTCCAGTTCTTCGCAGGATCATCGATGCGACTCAAAAAGCGCTTACGCTGCTCATCCTTCGAGATGTTAAGCATGAATTTAACAGGAATTATCGCGTTCTCCCAAAGATATTTCTCAAATTCAACAATTTGGCGATATCGCTCTTCAATAGTATCAGGACCTTTGGCGCGATCGAGAGTATTGAGATTTTCATACAACTTGCGAACCTTGACAATAAGGACATCTTCATAATGAGAGCGATTGAAGACTGCAATCTGCCCTCGTTGTGGCGCAGCCCTGTGGATACGCCACAAGTAGTCATGGGCAAGTTCCTCTGACGTCGGAGCCTTGAAGCTGTAAACATTGACGCCATACTGATTCATGCCTGAAAAAACAGCGCGGATCGCACCGTCTTTTCCGCTTGCATCCATGCCTTGAAAAATAGCCAGTATTCCCGCTTTTCCATCAGCTGCCAAACGAGCTTGAAGTTCATCGAGTTTTACCGTGTTATCAGCCAGAAACGCACGGCCGGCCTTTTTACTTTCAAAGGTTCCCTCGTGTTTTGTCGAGTGGCTTGCAAGCGAGAACGGGGTCGTTCCGTCAACCATAAATTTGGTAGTATCCATGCGCTCCCCCTGCCTCAAAATAGTATTCTTTACGATGATAATTGTATCGCAAACAGCCCTTTGAGCCTGCTGAGTGTTGCGAAAGCGTTCATGCGCTCAAGACAAAACGAGCACCCTGGCTTTTGCCAAAGTGCTCGATCACCATGTCTGGTGGAGATGGTGGGAATCGAACCCACGTCCATGAAGCGCTCTCGATCGGTTTCTCCAAGCTCAGTCAAATGTGTAATCTCGGATAACGCTTAAGACATGTGACAAACCGGGCGTTATCCATAGCTGTTTGATCTTAGGTACTACTTATACAGCTCACAAGTAATACAGCATCTCCCTTTGTGTCGTCTTGCCGGCGTCGGGAGCAAACACCGGGTTGACGTCGCAAGCTCTAAGCTGCGAGGGCGTAATTAGATTCGCCGTTTAAAAAGGTTTACCCCTGTTTTACAAGGCGAGGAGACCTTGGCTTGCTTATCCGACCTCGAACATCACCATGTCGAAACCACGTCATCCCCTAAATTCGGGGTCACGCACCTAATCTGCGCGGATAGCTATTCTAACATGCTGGGTCAGTGCGAGACAACACCAGGCACTCAAACTGTCGCCCAAAAGGTGCTAGTGTCACGATTCGTCTTCCTTGAGCTCTACATCGAGGAAGCGCGCAACCAAAGTTTTATGCAGATACACCAACGACACACTGATGATAAGCGTCAAGAGCACCAGCAGTCTCATGCTCAGCATCCAAAATTCCACTGGAAACACCTGTATCAACAATGAGCTTGAAGGGAATTGCCAGTTGCCCTGTGGAAACACGACTTCATGCAAGAAAGCGAAGAGTGGATTGAATGCAAAGATAGCAAGAAGGCCAAACGTTACAGGAACAACAATACAGAGCCCCGCAAATACACGAATCATCAATCGTAACCAATTCCACCATTTGCGCCAGACCACTAAGGCAATCACTGCGATCACGCTCATTGCACATAGTGCCCAAACAGTCCGCACCACACTGAATGCATCTCTCACATCAAGGAGATGCCCTATCGATTCGGGGCCCGATGCTGCGTCTTGACGATAGTATTCAATAGTATCGATGGAGCGACCGCTGTTGCGCACATAACTTGCTGTCATCGATGCGGCGTACAGTCGCTCTTCAAGCGGCATCTCCGAATCGCCTTGCGTTACCTGAGCAATCGTTCTTACAACAAAAGGAGTAGACACAAGATAAATGGCAGTAACTACCACGAACACAAACATCACTAATGAAAAAAGAACCGCGGTTACAACGGAAGCGGATCGAGCCATGTTCCCTCATCACTTTCTCTATACGTGGCAGTACGTTCATACTGCACATGCATCTTTTTGATATCGTCACCCAGCAGATACTGCATCAAACTATCAGGACGCAAGGTCCCTCGTGGCGTCGCACGTATTACAAACTTCACGATTGTGACATCATCACCGCGAACCGTCGATACTCCTTGTGGCAGTGACTCGAGTGTCTCGTATGTTTTCAACTTACTTTTTTGCTCTATTTCAAGAACCTCAGGTACCTCGGTCTTTATATCGACTGATGCGTCAATCATTACCTGATATTCCAAAATAGTGACATCGGCACTAAGCGAAGGCTCACGTGGTGATACATATCCGCATCGAAGAGCAGGCAGCACAGGAGTCGCGGCGGCTTTCAGCCTCTGAAGCGCTTCGTCAGGGTTGACAAAATCTGTGAGAGTGACATCGAAGTACTCACTTCGAGAAGCGGTTCCCACACTTAGGGCCGGACCGAATGCGACCTTCATATGCGGGCTGAAGCCCTGTGTTACCGCATAAGGCAATCTTGCTCTACGAGCCATACGGTCAAGCGCGCGAATAACCTCAAGATGGGAAAGGTGTGCTCCTCTCCCCTGCTTCGCATACTGGATCCTCAATCGATACTCAGGAGTCATCTACGTTCTCCTTTGATATCGATGTTTGTATCTAGTTTCGGACACACGCCGCAGTTCGTGCAATTCCCAAACGTGCAGTCTGACGTAAGAGCGCCCTCTTCGGCACGTTTCGCTTCTTGCGCGAGGTATTCAGTCGATACCCCTGTGCTGATATGACTCCAGGGAAGCACGTCCGTTAGGCAGCGAGCTTTGACATACGCGACCGGATCAAACTCAAGAGAATCAAATGCGCGCTGCCAATGGCCATAATCGAATTGCTCTTTATAGGCTTCAAAACGCGCGCCTTCTCTCCATGCCGTCTCGATAACAGGAGCGAGAGCTCTATCTCCGCGCGCAACAAGCCCTTCCAGAAAAGACGTTTTCGCATCATGATATGAAAAAGCAATTCCTTTTCGAGGAAGTGCGTTTTTGAGTAATTGCTGCTTTCGCTCGATCTCCTCAACCGAATCTTGAGCCACCCACTGAAAGGGAGTGTGTGCTTTAGGGACGAATGATGATACGCTTAGTGCCACCTTGACCGCACTTCGCTTTGAAGGCTCGACTGACTCGCGTGCCACATCATTGACTTTTTGAACAAGCTCGGCAATACTGAGGATATCTTCGTCTGCTTCATGAGGCAACCCAATCATAAAGTACAGCTTCACGCGACGATATCCTGCCTCAAATGCATATCGCACCGTATCAAGCAACTGCTCTTCCGTAACATTCTTATTGATAACGTCGCGCATCCTCTGCGTACCCGCTTCGGGCGCTAAAGTGAGGCTTGGCTTTTTAGACCCTGAGGTCAACACATTCATCAAATCGATACTGAATGAGTCCACGCGAAGACTGGGAAGTGACACGCTTATCGCTTCGTCTGAGAGCTGCGAGTTCAATCTTCTCACGATATCGTGTATCTGGCTGTGGTCGGTGCTTGAAAGCGAGGTGAGAGCAATCTCACTATGGCCGGTCCTGTCGATCCCCTGTATCGCACTACGTATGATTGTATCGGTACTGCGCTCACGAGCAGGACGATACGTCATGCCGGCCTGACAGAAACGACATCCCCTATTGCACCCACGCAATACTTCGACCGAGCATCGATCATGCACAACATCCATATACGGAACGATGATGTGTTCGGGAGTCGGCAATGCATCGAAATCCTTCTCGATATGTTTGCGTATCGGTTCATCAGTCCCTGAATCATAAAGCGAGGGCACATACATGCCTGGAATGTCACTGAGTGCTTTCAGCCAATCTTTTCGCGACCTGCTGCTCTTCTTCGCATTTCGCACAGATGCCACAATCTCGTCTATAGCACTGTCCGCTTCACCGATGAAAAATGCATCGAAAAACGGCACCATCGGCTCAGGATTGAATGCGCAGGGCCCTCCCCCTATGACGAGCGGGTGCGACTCATCACGCTCATCTGCATGCAAAGGTACATCGGATAGATTCAATACCTCAAGAATCGAGGTCGCCGCCATCTCGTTAGGCATCGTTATTCCCAAGGCATCAAGCTCATGCACAGGTCGATAGGATTCCAGTGTGAACAACGGTATATCTCGCGCCTTCATTTCTTCAATCATGTCCAGCCATGGGAGGAATACCCTCTCGACCGCAATTTTCCCATCAGAAGCCAAACGTGAATATAGAATCTGAAGAGCCTGATTCGCCTGACCTACCTCATATGTGCCCGGATAGCACAGCCCGACAGAAATATCGATTGCATCCTCATCAGGATGATATGCGCCAAACTCGCTATTGATATAGCGAGAAGGACGCTCAACGAGCGGCAATAGTGGCTCTATCCGATCACGCAAGTTTGTGATAGCCACTCTTGTCCTTATCTGTTCTTGGTTTTTTCAGCGCTTTCTCTTTTTTTGCCAAAGGATTCTTTGAGGAGGATGGGCCTTTCGGTAGCCTGAGTTTCGCGCGTGCGGCAGGAAGCGCCTTTTGACCTTTTTCAGCATTTTTCACGAGGCCTTCGCGCACCTCTTGAAGTTTAGCGGCAAGTCCCTCGGGTGAGCCGCCTCTCTCAAAATATTCCAACGCGGCATTACCCATCGCCAATGTTCCCGTGTATCCAATGACGCCCTTGATCGCCCATCCCAACACAGGAACGAATCCGATAGCGGTCCGCGCGACATATCTCAATGCAAACCCTCCGCCAACGACCATCGCAAGTTCCTTGATGCGTTCTTTATTCATCGGCTGTCCGTAGGCAGCAGCAATCTGAAGGATCATCTTCGCTTGGTTAAGCGTCATAACAGGAAGATCGGCTCCTGGAATGAATACGACTACCCCTATCGCGCCATTTTGCATGGCAGTAGCAGAGATCGCCTCTTTGGCGATGTGCCTGCGCATCCATTCGAAGTTTGCAGCGAACGCAAGCTTTAGATCGGATTTGGTGTCAGCGAACCAACTAGCAAGACTATCGAGTATCTCTTTCGTAGTGCTCGCGACAATAGCGTCAAGAATGCTGACGCCGAATATTGATGCAGCGGTAGCGCGCAATACTGAAGTGTCCGTGCATACAACGACGAGTTGCTTGCCCTCATCACGCGCATCTTCTGCAATACCGAGTGCAGTCGCGACATACGGGTTGTCCGCCGCGATAGTGGAGAGAGCCACAATAACGACATCAACCGAGTTTACGAGCTTTACCTCTTGTGATGACATGAGCACATCGACTGATGCGCGCCCATGCGGAGTATGTGGCACAAAGGCAAGAGTCAGATCATCAACGATTTGTGCGGGCAAGTCCGGATCGAGGAAGACTGCTACGTGTACCGGAGCCGTTTTTTGTTGCCCAAGATTTTTCTCTATATCCATAATTTCGAGCGGATTGAGAGGAAGCTTCATCGTCATCAACTCCTTTGATCGGACTTTGATAGTTGCGCCTGCGCCAAATCGAGAGCAGTACGCCCACACACGCCAAACTCGTTACCAAAAAGGATGATCCGTAACTCATAAACGGAAGTGGAATTCCGGTAATCGGCATCAACCCCATCGTCATGCCGGCATTCTCAAAAATCTGAAACGCCCACATGCTCATAATACCAGCAGCAACCAAGCTACCGTATAAATCAATGGAGGATGCACAAATACTCAAGCACGCCATCAGCAACGCAAGATAAAGTCCCATGAGTGCCACGGTTCCAATAAGCCCGGTCTCCTCGCCAAGAACAGCGAATATGAAGTCCGTATGGCGCTCAGGAAGAAAGTTGCCTGTGGCCTGGCTGCCGCTACCCAATCCTTTGCCGGTCAACTGACCGGATCCGATAGAGATTTTCGATTGCTTGAGATTGTATCCTGCTCCCTGCGGATCGATGTCAGGGTCAATGAACACAATCAAACGATTGAGTTGATACTCTCTGAGTATTCGACCGTCGCCATCATTGATTTGGGCATATTGCATTTCCGTGAACACAAGTCCCACGACACAAAGTAGACCCACAAGTATGAGAGTGATGACGTTGCGCATCCGCGCACCACCGACCCAAAGAATGCCAAGCGATATTGCAACAAATACCAATCCCGTCCCAAGATCAGGAATAGCCATAATCAGCATGGCCGGTATAAGCGAGATGCCAAAGAGCTTCAGAAAGCTTTTCGTATCAGAGATCTCTCCTTGATACCGCGCGACGAGAGCCGCCAGAAGAAGGATAGTCACAAGCTTTGCGGGCTCTGAGGGCTGGAAGAGATGTCTGCCTGCAATGGCAAGCCATCGCTCGCTTCCTCCTGCAGTCGAACCAAGACCCGGGATTCGCGGCGCAAGGATTAGGAAAATATCTATAATCCATAACGGTATGATCGCGTCTGCGAAATGGCGGTAGTCAAAGAGCCAAAATGCCACCATGAGAACCAGTCCTATGGCAATTCCGGTAAGTTGACGAACGATGAATCCGCTCGATCCCTCCATCGCAGAAGTCGCTGAAAAGATGATTGTCGACCCAAAGACAAGTAGGAGGATTACCGTAATAACCAGAGTGAAGTTCACATTTTTACGTATATCATATTGAAAGAGTGCCATAGTTTACCTCGACGCATCCGTTCCAAGGCTAAACGTCGTCGACTCATGAAAGATTGCTCCGAAGATCGAACGTGTTGCCGGAGTCGCAGTTCGACCACCCGAGCCGCCTTGTTCGACGACAACCGCAACGCAATATTGAGGATCCTCAGATGGAGCAAACCCTACAAACCATGCGTAATCATCCTTATCCCACACTTCCGCGGTTCCCGTTTTTCCCGAAATAGCTGCACCGAATCCTCGAAAGCCCCCATATGCGGTTCCTTCTGTAACCACCGCACGTAGATAGTCGCGCATAAAAACAAGATTTTCTTGGCTAACGTCAGGGGTAAACACTGTTTCAGGCTCGACCTCAAGGGCTGCGCCCCCACTGCTATCAAGTACCTTCTTCAAGATATGAGGCTTTAGAACCTTGCCGTCGGATGCGATTGCCGCATAGGTTGCCGCAACCTGCAGTGGGGTGGTGAGAACGTCTCCCTGTCCGATACTCAGATTGATTCCGTCTCCGGGAACCCATGCACCGAAACCAGGCTGTATCAGATTCCACTCCTTTTTCCATTCAGCAGTCGGAATACGTCCCGAGACCTCGCCGGGCAAGTCAATTCCCAATGTGGATCCATAACCCCAGCCTTCCAGATATTTTTGGAGGCCTTCATCCGTGTCGTACTCGAACGAATACCCGAGGTCGTAAAAATAATAATTGCATGACTGAGCGACAGCGGAATGCATATCCATCGTGCCGTGACCGTGCTTGTTCCAGCATTCGAAAACGTCCCACTGACCCATTCTATTCCAGTATCCGTTACAATATGCAACTGTCTGACTCGTCGCGATGCTCTCCTCCAATGCGCCCAATCCCACAAACGCCTTAAACGTAGAGGCCGGCGGATACGATGCCCCAATGGCGCGATTGATAAGAGGGAAATTCGATTCCTCATTCGTAAGCAATTCCCAATCCTGCTGAGTAATGCCTCCCACGAACTGCTCGGGATCATACGTGGGATTGCTTGCCATGGCAAGGACCTCGCCCGTCCTGATATCAAGAACGACTGCTGCCGCGCCTGTCGTATTAAGACCTGATTCGATTCCAGCCGCAACCGTCTGGGCAAGGATCGCCTCGGTTGCTGCTTGCAGTTCCGCATCAATCGTAAGCATGACATCCTGACCGGCCTGCGGCTGATCGTCTTGAACTACGTTTTGAGGCCTACCTTGCGCATCGACTTCGATGAGTTGACGCCCTCGCACTCCTTGGAGCACTGTCTCAAAGGCAAGCTCAGCACCGGATTTTCCTACAATATCGCCTGAATGATAGTCCGCAAAAAGATCGCGCTCCATATCAGCTTCAGAGATAAGTCCCGCATAGCCGAGCACCTGAGCCGCTATCCCCGCCTCATGAGGATATGTCCTCACCGCACGAGCACCTACCTGAATATCAGGAAAGAGTGCTTGGTTTTCCGCGATATAGGAAATGGTATCCATGGGCACATCGATGCCTACCACACGTAAATCCAAAGGAGCGTCCTTTACCGAGCCGATACGGTCGCGAACATCCGCCTCGGTCACCATGAGGTGAGTTGCCAGTCTTTCAATAAGCTCATCATCATCGAGTGAGGTTACCGGTGCCAAAACCACCATCGAGGTGCGATTTCCTATAAGCTCCACTCCATTGCGATCAAGAATGCGCCCACGCGGAGCAATCGTTGTCGCCTCACGCAGTCTATTGATGGCGGCCTTCTCGGCATACTCTTCACCGTGAACGACCTGCATTATCCAAAGCTGGATAACGAGAACCGAGATCATGACGACAAAAATGAACATCAAGGATAGTACTCTATTTTGTATGTCAGGCTTCTGAAAGTTCAGAGAAGCCTCCTACCGTATCGAACTGAAGATGACCGGACTGGCATTGTCGCGAAGAGCGCGAGTCAAAATCGGGCAGACTATCGTTGCGCACACCGCATTATAAAGCGTACTCGGCAATACAATACCGATAAACGCGCCCCAAAGCGAGGTTTGCGTTCCCATGAACAGTATCACAATCATGTAGAGAATTTCTGAAGCGAATGTGGCACCGGTAATAATGGCAACAGGCAAGAGCCACCCTTCCGCAAAAAGATTCTCTTGGACAAGCCCGGTGATATAGCCCGTAACAGAAAGGACAAGCGCCATCGGCCCGACCGGTCCTGCACCCAAAAGATCGAACAGTAGTCCCGCGATAAAACCGAGAACCGTCCCCGTATTGGCCCCCTCGGCAAGCGCCATGATGATAACCGTAATCATCAAGAAGTTAGGCGAAACACCCCCGATTGCTATGTAAGGTGCAACCATGACCTGAAGAAGCACCGCAATCAAAAACGCAACGACATTGACCAGAATCGTTCTCATCGCGCAACTCCCAACTCGGCAGTCTCAACATAGGGGCTCGTATTGGTAAGCACGAGGACTATCTCTATAGTGCGAGGATTATTTGCCGGAGTGATGCGAAACGTCTGGTACAAAGAGCTTATGCTCGTGATGGCATCGATCACTTCTCCAACCACTATACCCGGAGGATATATTCCTCCCTCACCTGATGTTATGACGACATCGCCCCGCTCGACTTCCGCCTCATTGGCGACGAATTCAAGTGTCAGAGCTCCGTTAAGTGATCCTGTCACAACGCCTTTATCCCTTGTGCGCTGTAACATGCAGGCGACGCCGCCCCGCCTATCCGTGATAAGGCGCACCTTCGAGTAGTTCGATCCAACCTCGATAATCTGACCCAGTAATCCGTTCGGTCCCACTACCGGCATACCTATGTCGAAATTGACATTGGTTCCCTTGTCTATCGTGATGACTTGATCCCACGCATTGACGGGAATTCCGATAACACGGGCAGGCACGCCCTGATAATCCGGGTTTTGCTGTGCCGAAAACAACATCTCAAGATTTTGGTATTCCAAAAGTTTTTCTTCTAAATCGATGACTTGTTGCCTTAATTCAGTATTTTGTCTATAAAGTGTCTTTGCATCCTCTTCCGAGATTACTCCCGCATTGACATCAGCAGTCCATCGCCTAATGGGGCTTGTGAAAAAATTACCTACCCGCGCGAGAGGCGTTGTCATAGTCTGCACAGTATTTCGTGTCTTATGAAGTGGACCTGACGGTCCCTCTCGGTCCCAAAGTGTAATACACAGAATCGAAACGACCACCATAATGGCACATAGCCATAACTTCGCCTGACGCGGCTCTTTTGTTTCGTTAACCCTCATAGAAGAAGAGACCTATCGTGACCCTTGCAGAATCGAGCTCAAGACCTCAATTTCTTCGAGTGCTTGCGCGGATCCCTCGACAACGTTGGTAAGTGCACTATCAGACACATAGACAGGCATACCCGTTTCATGCCTGATGCGCTCATCAAGCCCGCGCAGAAGCGCGCCTCCGCCTGTAAGAACGATGCCGAACTCCATCAAGTCACTCGCAAGCTCAGGTGGAGTCTTTTCAAGAGCATCGGTCACCGCACGAATAACCGCCTGCGTCGGCTCCTCGATCGCTTCACGGACCTCCTCGGACTCCATCGTAATGGTGCGGGGAAGACCGGTCGTGAGGTCACGTCCTTTGATTTCGACGTCAACCTCTTCGACAAGCGGCCACGCTGAGCCGATCTCGAATTTGATCTCTTCGGCAGTACGCTCGCCAATCAAGATATTGAATGCTCTTTTCACATAATTTATGATGGCTTCATCGAACTCATCGCCAGCGGTGCGACATGAATTCGCGACTACGATACCACCAAGAGAGATAACCGCAACCTCAGTCGTTCCTCCACCGATATCCACTACCATCGAGCCGGTCGGCTCATGAATAGGCAGACCTGCACCGATAGCTGCCGCCATGGGCTCTTCGATCAGGAAGGCTTTTCGTGCTCCAGCACTTAGCGTCGCCTCAAATACTGCACGCTTCTCGACCTCAGTCACGCCCGAAGGAACGCATACAACCACACGTGGTTTTGGCTGAAAGAGAAACTTGCGCTTGCGCACACGACTGATGAAGTATCGAAGCATGGCCTCGGTAACATTGAAGTCCGAGATAACCCCGGCCTTGAGCGGACGGATAGCGGTAATCGAACCAGGGGTACGCCCAATCATACGCTTTGCATCTTTTCCAACCGCAAGCACACGACCGGTATCATGCTCGATCGCTACAACTGAGGGCTCAATCAAGACAATGCCCTCGCCCCTCATGGAGACGAGTGTATTAGCGGTACCCAAGTCGACCGCGATATCATTTGAAAAACTCCCGAAGAGCATATCGCTTAACGACATGCCGTCTCCTTAATCTCATGTTTAGTACAACAGTTTTACTATTCTACCACTTCTGCCTCCTCAAGCAATTTTGTGTGTATTTTTATTAAGTTTTATTACAGAATGGAAACAGGGCCCCGAACGAGAGGCCCTGCTTATCGTGTCGCCGATTCTTTCTTGTCTAATACTCCTTTGCTGCAGGTGTTCCCCATCTTTTACATACTGACGCACAGGATACCAATGCGATACCCATCAATACAATCATTGCCTTATGAGCAAGACTTATCGAATCTCCGGTTGCCGGAGTCCCTACCGGAGAGGGCGCAGTGAGAGTTATGGTCTGCTCCTCATCATCGATATCAGTATGTATAGCCACCTCATTCCCCTCTCGATAGAGACGCTCGAACACCACTATTTCCCGATCACCCAATTCACTTGAATCCAGCTCGAACATCACCTCAACTACTCCGCTGCTGGAGGTTGGAGTGAATTCTTGTTGCGCATGCACCTCTTGGTCGGCAACCATAATCGGTTCATGGGTTGATTTGTCCATCAGGATTCCTTTAAGTACATAGGTCTTTTCTGGAATCACATCGGTGAACATGACAGCATCGACGATACGCACCACTCCATCGGCAACAGCCGTGCTCTCCCCCGTCTCTTTTATCGTCGCTTTGCTCTTCAAATCAGGTGTCCTTATACTGACAGTCTGCCCGATGTCGGTAATGTCCGTATGTGTTGCGACCTCATGGCCGTCTTTATACAAATACTCGAAGACAACGATGTCTTTCCCACCGAGAGACAGAGCGTTAAACGTAAAGACTATATCTATCGATCCGTGAGTATCCTCAGGTATAAAGTCTTGTATCGCCGTCACCTCGTGACCATTGATACGAAGAGGAAGACCTGTCGTCTTATCCATCAGGATACCCTTGAGGGTATAGGTTTTGCGAGGTATCAGGTTCGCATAGGTTACCGTATCGATAATGATTGCTTCCGCATCTGCCGAAAGTTCGCTCTCTCCCGTATGTCCATCACGCGCTGTTGTGCCGATTTCCGGTAGCACGATTGTTACCGTTTGATCAACATCATTAATATCCTCATGCGTTGCAATCAGCGTTTCACCTTGATACAGATACTCGTATACAACGATGTCCCGATTATCCAACCCGGATGCATCGAATGAGAAGTGTATATCGATAATCCCGCTCACATATGAGCCGCTCCCTGAAGGAGTGAATTCTTTCTCGGCCCACACCTCCTTACCATCGATTAAAAGCTTGTCGCCGGTTCCCTTATCGATGAGAACGCCTTTCATGCGATAGGGTACATTTGCGAGAATATCAATGTAAGACACCGTATCAATCAAAAATGCCTCCTTATCCGCTGAGACGAATTTTGTTTTGGTATGCCCATCCAAGGCAGTCGTTCCAATCGAAGGGATTACCGGTGGCTTATTGAGAAGGGTCCCCAATGATACGACGTGAAGATCACGTGTGATGACGATATCGAAAGGCGGAATGAGCGTGCGACCCTGATTCGCCTCACAAGCCATTTCCTCGATCGAATACGTATCGTACAGAAGGGCACCGGCACTTTCTTTGAGCGCACTGATCTCACCAAACCATACGCCATCTTCATCGGTGAGACCCTCATTGGTGTTCTGTGAATGGGGATTCCAGCTTGATGCGGTCGATGCGTATCCATTCGCATCGGTCACTATGATGTGACTCTCCCCTGTGGTCTTGCTGGTAATCCTGAAAGGAACGCGAGCCATACGCTCATAAGACCCCTCGCCCGCCTTAATAAGTTCGATGTCGCCTCGTTTGATTTGATTAGGCACAATCGGCATATTGAAAAAGTTTACAACTTCATCGGAACCCTCGGATTTGATGTGCTGAACGCTCAGCCCTTGAGATCCAAGCAGATAACCTTGCGGTGCCTTGATTTCCCTGATGGTCAGGGTACCCAGGGCAACGGTATAACGACCCGTACTATCCGCATGAAGCGTATCTCCCGCCACCAGATAATCAGGATGCAACTTCGCATACCCGTACTCATCGGTTTCTAGCACCCATGTTTTTGTTGGTTTTGTTGAGGCTATCCATGATGTATCCGTAAGCGAATAATATCCGCCGTAATGCTTGACCTCAAAATGCGCTCCAGCCAATGAAGCCGATCCTTGCGGTTCACCCTTTCCGGTCTCCGCATCGACCTTGCTCACAACGACCTCGATTGGATTATGTTGAGGCTTATCGGTGACATACCCGACTGAACTATTGACTCGAACAGTCTGTTTGGGTCGGACCGTTACTTGATAAGATGCAGGATCGATCGCGTATCCTTGCGCTGCCCGCGTTTCCTTGACATAGTACACACCTGCATCCAGATCACCGGTAATTGCGGCTCCCTTGGCATCAGTCGTCATCGAAGTCACTCGTTGCGTACATGCGGCATCAGAATAGACGGTATATATCGCATCGCTCAGCGCATAGCACTCATTTCCGTCACTCAAAGATGGCGTGGCCGACCTTTTCACCAGATCGATCTTTCCTTTGGAGGGCGCATTGGGAACCTGTCCCCCTACCCCGTTCACACGACTTGTTCGCCCTGACGAGACCGCAATAGTATATACATCCGCATTAAGCTCAAACCCTTTGGGAGCTACCGTTTCTTTCACATAATACGTTCCTGCCGATAGTGCTCCTGAAACACCATATCCATTCGCATCGGTCACGATATTCGCGCCGGCAGAAACAGTGCAGGCAGAATTTTTGAATATGCCGAATGTCGCACCTGCCAGTGAAAAGTCAGTATTGCCATTCGTTACCGCAGGTCGAGAGGAGACTTTCTGCAAATCGATGTATCCTTTACTCTCGGTTTTGATGACCGTGAATGATGTCGCACCGGATTTTCCGGTAATCGGTGTGATGTAATTGCCGCTGAATATGTCGCTTGAATGCCAGAATAAATCCTCTGAAGAAGATGATCCCCAAAAGATTCCCACATGATGGTAAGGATTGGGCATATAGGGATCGCCGTCCCAAATCCAGATTATATCGCCTTTCTCAAGCACGCCTGAGGCGAGCATCTCGGCTTTCGAGTAGAATGGGTAATGCTCAAGATTGTTCGCAGTAATCCAGGTTACCCATCCGCTCAACCCCGGCATACTGGATGCTCCCGCAGCCGTGTAGGCATGCCATACGAACCCTGTACAATTCATGCCGGGTGAACCGTTAAATGAAGGATTACCTGCTGGAGACCTCCAATCACCACCGATGTAGGGAGTCCCCAGATAATAGGAACTGAACCTGTGTGACTCCAGCCAGTCCACCAGTCCGTTTCGGGTTATGCCGGTAATATCTGCAATGGTTACCGGACTTGATGCTATCGCGGATGTTGTGGGCAACATTGCGAGCAACATCATCATTGCAATAATCAGTCCGGACCACGCGCTTACTAGCTTTTGTTTCGCACGCAAGTACTTCATAACTCATCTCCTTAAGATCAATCGAGTGCTCTATAAGGCAAGGATAGCCTGCACTCACATAACTACGAATGAACCCTCGCTTAACTGGCGAGGGCCCTGGTTCTTAAGGATTGATTAACTGGGAATTAATGCACGGCGCAAGAGAGGCAGGGATCGTAGGCGCGAACAAGCATTTCAACTGCCTTTTTGAACTCATCCCCATCTTTATCCACAACTTTGGGGGCAAATTGCTGTAAATCCACAGCAAGGTTTGCAAGGTTTTGCGCAGTAGGGGTTATCACGTCCGCAGCGGTAACAGTTCCCTTATCATCAAGCGTAATGCTGTGATAGAGCGTCCCACGCGGAGCCTCTGTAGCCCCATATCCGGTTCCCGCTTTGACCTCAAAGGGTACTGGTGTAACCGAACCCGTATCTTGAGCAAGCTCTTCAGCCAGCCCTGCGCACCGTTCGGTCGCATCGACCAGCTCGATAGCGCGACAAGCATGCGCGCTGAAAATATTTCGATTGACGGGACGAAGCCCCACCTTGCTCGCAACGACACGAGCAGACGGAAGAAGCTGGTCCCACGAGATGTTGACGCGCGAGAGAGGTCCTGTCAAAAACGGACGTCCGTCTACCAACGAGTGCTTCGCATTGCTGTGAGGAACCACACCTTCGACAATGATCTCCGGATAATCGCTTACCGTTTTACGCCAACCTGCATCGAGTGCCGCAATGTCTCCCGAGACAATCGCATACGTATCATCATCGTGAAGAGCAAGCATCTCTCCTTGCGTATCGAACCGGATACTCATAAGCTCACCGAAAAGTTCGACCGTTGCGGCAGCATCGGCAACCGCTTCTGCAAGCAACTCGCTCAATTGACTCAGGGACTCCGCACTGACATCATCGGTAAATCCGCCGACTGTCGGAGTGATCGGATGAACAGAACGTCCACCTATAAGAGTGCATAAATCATTGCCGAGCCGTTTGAGCTTGAGCGCACGCGCCACAATCTCAGGGGCACTCTCGGCAAGAGGAACGAAGGAAGGAAGATTGATGAAGTCAGGAGCTGCGAAAATATAGAGTGCCGTCGCATGGTTTTGAAGAAAAGAACCGTACACCAATAGCTGGCGCAGCTTCTTCGTACGCTGCGAGACCTCGATACCCAAAGCATCCTCTACCGCAAGCAGATTGGTCACGAAATGATTGGCCGAGCAGATTCCGCAGATACGGCTTGAGATGAGAGCTGTCTCATCGAATCTGCGACCCACCATCATTGACTCAAATACGCGCGCAGGTTCGATAACCTCCATATGGATATCTTTGACCACACCGTCTTTGACGTCAATCGAAACATTGCCATGTCCTTCGATGCGAGCGATGTGGTTGATTGAGAGCTTCGTCATGATGCCACCTCCGCCGCATTGTATATATCAATCAAAGTATCGAAACATTTTTTGTCGCATCCGAGGCCTGCCGCAAACTCATACGCGCTTTCGACATTCGCATCATGGGCAACACCGCGACAGGCGGTGCAGGCACGTCCTCGACTCACGCACATCGCATGACAGCCACTGCGTGCGATGAGACCGAGACAAGCGACTCCCTGTAGCCAAAGGCAGTTATTTTCCGCAATCTTGCAATCACCGCACATACTTTGGCGCTGAGGGCTGTCGACAAGCGATCTGAGTGCGCGTTGCAATACCCGGGAAAGCTCATCAGGATTGATGGGACACCCGGGAATCGAGAAATCCACATCGATGAATTCATGAACCGGTGCGGGCCTGCGCATCCCTTTAGCTATCTTCGACGCATCTTTGCCGTAGATCTCCTTAACCTGGACTTCAATATCATGCTTAGATGCGAGTCCGGGAATCCCGCCGGTGACCGCACAGGCACCGATAGCGATAACGCATGACGCCGTATCACGAACCGCTTCCAAAAACTTTGCCTGCTCATCGGTTGTGACTGCACCTTCGATTATCGCAACATCATACTCCTCGGGCATATCACCTGAAGAAACGAGCTGCCAATAGGCAAGCTCGAATGTCGAGAGCATATCGAGGAGTTCGGGGTAATTCGATATCTGCACCTGGCATCCGAAATCCGAGGACAGGCAGAAAATGGCTGCACGAGGCTTCATTTACATCGCCTCCTGCAAGTTCATGGCTTCCCAATAGTTGAATACCGGTCCATCGATACAGGCATACTGATGTCCGACACCGCAATGATTGCACATTCCGATGCCGCATTTCATCCGACGCTCGAATGACATATAGATGCGATCGACCGGAATATCCTTCTTGCGCATCTCGTCAATAACAAAGCGATACATAACAGGTGGTCCACAAATCACGCCTACCGTGTTTTGTGGATCGACTTCGATCTGGCCGAAGAGTTTGGTGACCAGACCCACTTCGCCATCCCATGACTCGTCAGGTGTGTCGACCGTCATGATCAAATCAAAATCCTCACGATGGCGCCACATATCGAACTGTTGGCGAAAAAGAATCTCGTCGGGGTTTCGCGCACCGAGCAGAATAGTCACTTTGCCAAACGCGTGACGCTCGTCATGTATGTGATTGATAAGCGACTTGAGGGGCGCGATGCCTAGTCCCCCAGCTACAAGCAAGACATCATGACCCTTCATATCCTCGAACGGAAAACCGCGCCCAAACGGACCGCGCAGTCCGACGACATCACCGCATCGCATATTATGAAGCGCGCCGGTAACGGTACCGGCTTTTCGCACACAAAGTTCGATGAATCCTTTTTTCGAAGGTGCCGAGGAAATGGAGATGGGAGCCTCCCCCACTCCGAATATCGAAAGCTCCATGAACTGTCCGGCGTTGAAGTTGAATTGATCGCGAACCTCGTGATCGATGATGCGGAACTCGAAGAGGGTCTCGGAGTCCGTCAACTGCGTCATCGAGGTGATACGTGCCGGCCAAGGACGATAAGGGTTTTGCTGAAGCTTGCGATACGCCTCTGATGAATCTACACGTGAGTGTTTCTTCATGCCGCACCCCCTTCTCTTAACGCATTTATTATCCTGCGAGGATTGATGTCGACCTTGCACGCAACATCGCAGCGGCCGCATCCCACACATAACGTTTTACCGTGCTTTGCGGGATACGCCCAGAATTTGTGGTAGAACCGATGTCTGACCCGTGATGCGCGCGTAGGACGAAAATCGTGCCCTCCCGCAACTTCTGCGAACTGTGAGCCAAGACAAGAGTCCCAACACCTCACACGTGAACCTGTCACACCGTTCGCATCAAGCTCATCGACTATATCGAAGCAATAACATGTGGGGCATACGGCACTACATGCACCGCAACTCAGACATTTTCTTCCGATATCCTCCCAGAGAGGATCATCGTATTTTGCATCAAACAGTAATTGGAGTTGGGTTGCATCAGAAGCTGGTTCGAATGCCTCACTGAACTCACGGATATGGTCCTCAAGCGCACGCTTGTCCTCCTCAGTCGCCTCACGTGTCTCGACTAACGTGTCAAGCACGTGTGCGCCCTCAACGCTTTGACATGTGACGAAGTAGCGATCACCCAGGTCGGTAAGGAATAGATCGTATCCCTGCTGGACCTCGCCAGTGCCCCATGCGTTGCACATGCACGTTGGAACCGGCATACAGCTGACTCCCACGATAAGGGTGTTCTCACGACGAGCTTTGTAGTAAGGGTCTTCAAAATCGCCTAGATACACTTTGTCTGTCATGAAAATCGCATTGACATCACAGGCATGAACTCCGAAAAGCACGCGGGGATGCTCATCTTTTGGTGCCTCCTCGACGGCACCTGATTCCGAGTCATATCGAAGCAATCCTTCCTGAGGCCGGACAAAATACTTCTTGGGAGGAATAGTCGTATAAGGATAGTCCAACACAACTTGGGAGCCGTCGCTTACCTGCTCAAAAGAATAACCCGTGCCTTTCGACACGGGCGCGACAACCTCATACACTTTTGCCAACCCCTCAACGAAGGATGGCACTTGGTCCTTATCAAGTATCCTGAAGAACATCAAAGCTCCTTAATGTCAAAAGGAACGTGATTCACGCTCGTTTTTAACATATCACACTATAAGTCTCTCAGTTATCTCCGAAGAAAAGATTCACTTCACGTGCAGCAGAAGCAGTCGAATCCGAGCCGTGAATGACATTTGCATCCATAATCAGTCCGAAATCCCCTCTGATGGTGCCTGGTGCCGCCTCGGCGGGATTTGTGGCTCCCATGAGCTTACGGCAAACCGAAACAGCATCCGGACCCGATATAACCATCTTAACGACAGGACCGGAGGTGATGTAATCGATGAGGCCCTGATAGAAGGATTTTCCTTCATGCTCGACATAATTTGCCGCCGCTTGCTCTGCGGTAAGGGTATCAAGCTCCATACGCTTAATCGTAAGTCCCGTATCCTCGAAGCGAGAAATGATGCGACCGATTTTTCCTGACGCAACAGCATCAGGCTTAATCATTATGTAAGTTTGCTCATTCATAGAAAATCCTTCCTAGTCAAGCGCTCTATGAACACTCTTGATCTTCCAGCCAAAACCGTCCCTGACAAGATTGAACCTCAACGGTGTTTGATTGTCCTGCGCATCCGTTGCAATCACTTCCACGACGCTCTCATTCATACGGCCTGTCGGTGACTTGATATCAAATATTGCCTGTCGAGGAACAGCTGACGCCATTTCTCGCTCAGCATCAGTGGCACCGGAAACCCAATAACGGTCTACGCTCACCTCATTGCCATACGCATTGAGGCTCCCCCACACGACATCATTTGCCGCGGGATATCCAAGCCCGAGATAATAGGCGACCCCAACCGCAAGAGCAGAGAGCAGCAACAAGCCAACAATGATTCCCAGCACAATCTTCCACCAGGCCATTCTCTTCTTATCGGCTTTCGCAAGCTGCTTGCTTTGCTCCAAAAGTTCGTCTTCTGATAAAGCGAAGAATTGAGCGACATCCTCAGCGGTCCCAATGGCAGAAAAGCCCTCTGGCAATTGGGCATCCGTACCATCTCCCATATCGATAGAGCGAATCTCACCGGTACGCGAAAGATCACCGTCGTCCTCATCCGCATTATCTTCAGCGACTGCCTCTTCCAGAATAGGATGATGCGGAGCCTGCGCGGCCATTCGCGCCTTCGCGGCCGCATAGGCAGCCAAAGCAACAGGAGACATCCCCCCATCGCCTAATGCATATTGCGCATGCTCGAATGCCTCAACCGCTTCCTCGTCACTATCAAGTAGCGCGTACGCTATTCCCAGCGATGAGAATACATTCCCGCGATTCTCGCAATCAGGAAAATCAAGAGCGAGCTTCAAGGACTCGACCGCCGATAGTGGCTGCTTAAGCTCAAGCAGGCACAAAGCAAGGTTGTAAAGTGCCTTCGAGCGAGCAGGATTGCCCACATCCAACGCAGCTTTCTTATATGAGATCGCTGCCTTATCGACACTACCCAATTTCATATGGTTTTGCGCCACTCGCAAATGGCACTTGTATGGTTTTTCACATTCAGGGTACGTAGCGGCGAGCTCGTAGGCCTCAGCACTTGCATTGTAGTTTTTCTGCTTGGCATACACATGACCGATGTTCGAATACACACCGCTCATGCTGTCATATGTATCATCGCGCAAAGCATTCTGATACATGGTGAGCGCGTCATCAAGACGCCCCAACTGCATGAATGCGTTTCCGGCTTGATGAAATGCAAGTCCATTACCGCGGGCAATCCCCGGCTCAGCGCTTTCGAGAAAATCCTGCGCGGCCTGGGCAAAATTGCCTGACCGATAATTACGCTTCCCTTCTGCAAAGCGTTCCTGATTCACTGTGCCTCCCTAGAGCGCCGCTTTTGCTATTTCAACCAATTTAGCAAAGGACGCTGGTTCGTTTACCGCCATATCAGCCAATACTTTACGATCAAGCTCGACATCTGCAAGTTTAAGACCATGCATGAAACGACTATAGCTCAGATCATGTTGGCGAGTAGCCGCATTGATACGTGTAATCCACAAACGACGGATCTCACGCTTCTTGTTGCGACGATCGCGGTATTGATACTGTAACGAATGCTGTACTTGCTCTTTTGCCGCACGGTATGAACGTGACTTCGCGCCATAATACCCTTTGGCACGCTTCATCATAGTCCGACGTTTTTTGTGAGCGTTAATCGCTCTTTTTACTCTTGGCATTGTTCTATCTCCTTACCCGCTCTAGCCGTTACCAAGCTTGCGGTTCATCATCTTCGTATCGGCTTTCGAAACAGGTCCTTCCTTGCGGAAATTACGCTTACGCTTCGGTGATTTTTTGGTCAAAATGTGACTCTTATACGCTTTTCCGCGCATAAGTTTACCTGTTTTGGTAACCCGCACACGTTTTGCCGCGCCCTTATGGGTCTTCATCTTCGGCATGTCTTGCTCCTTTACTCTGACTCTACTATTTCTTCTGTGATTACTTCTTCGGTGCCTGTATCTGCATCAGCATTTTGCGATGCTGAATCATTTTTCTTTCCCGTGTCCTTGAGTGGCGCAATCAACATATGCATATTACGACCCTCAAGCTTAGGCATGTTTTCAACAACTGCGACATCTTCGAGATCCTTCTCAAGACGCACCAAGATATTGCGCCCCAGTTCCGGATATGCCATCTCGCGACCACGAAACATGATGGTCACTTTCACTTTGGCGCCCGCAGCAAGAAATCTCAAGATATGTCTTTTCTTGGTGTTGTAGTCACCGATGTCCACCTTGGGACGAAACTTCATTTCCTTGATCTCGATCTTCTGCTGGTTCTTTTTCGCCAGTTTTGCCTTTTGGGTAAGCTCATACTTGAATTTCCCATAGTCCATGATCTTGCACACCGGCGGATCCGCCTGCGGAGCAATCTCCACGAGGTCGTATCCCGAATCGTCTGCCATATCAAGCGCGCTGTCCACACTATAGATGCCCAGCTGCTCTCCATCGACACCGATCAATCGGCACTTGGATGCGTAAATGTCCTCATTAATGCGATATTCGTTGCTTATCTTGCCACCTCCGTCATAAACTCGTCATCAAAAAATCCCGCCAGCGAATTCGAGCCGACGGGACATAAGCGTCCTGCAAATAAATGCATATCATCGACCATAAGCTTTCGCCGTAAGGTGTAAATAGACTGCCGCCTATTTAACTTGCTGAATCAGTATAGCATAAGGAGAGTTCTATATCATCCAGAGCGGAATGACTTTATCCTTATTCTTTAATGGCATTAGTGCGCTCGAAAAGCATATGACACCGCCCTCGCCTCGCTCAACCGTCGGAATTCTATCGATTACCTCAAAAGAGGTGATATCCCGAGAATCTGGTGACGCAGTCTGCTTGATCTCAAGTGGATAGAGCGTATTGTTTTCGAACAAAAGTAAATCAATCTCCTTGCCGTTGCTATCCCTGAAGTAGTACATCTGGGGCTCTTTCCCTGCATTGCGGTAACTCTTGAGAATCTCCGCAATCACGAAAGATTCGAAGAAATGACCACTCATGGTACCCGCTTCTAGGGTTTCCGGGGTCAGCCATCGCGTCAAATAGGCTGCGAGCCCTGTGTCGAAGAAATAGAGTTTTGGGGTTTTGACGGTCCGCTTGATTACGTTATTGTGATAAGGCTGCAAAAGGAAGACCAAGTTGCTACTTTGAAGAATAGAAAGCCATCTTTTGGCAGTCGGTATGCTTATGCCGACATCGCGGGCCAAAGAGGCGAGATTGAGCATCTGACCCGTCATGGCAGCTGCAACAGTCATGAACTGCATGAATTGCATCTCATCGCCCACTTGATCAAGGTTCCTCACATCGCGCTCGATGTAGGTTGTCACGTAATCCGCATAGAACTCGAACCAGTCATTTTCAGGATGGGCAACTAATTCCGGCATACTCCCTCGGTGAATGATTTTCCAGTAGTCAGGAATAGAGAGGGAGACGCTCTCCTCCTTTCGTTTGGCAAAATATGATGTAATCGGCAAGAAAGGCTCATTGAAGGCAAGGTGATTAATTTCGCGAAGAGAAAGTCCAAGTAGCTCCAATATCCCTGCACGACCCGCAAGACTTTCGGTAACATTTCTCATCATCTTGAAGCTTTGTGATCCAGATAAATAAAACTGACCCTTCTTACCCGTCTCATCCAACGTAAGTTTTATATAAGGGAAAAGATCAGGCGCATATTTGATTTCATCGATAAATAACGGTGGCGGATTAAGATTTAGAAAATACTCAGGATCCTCGATCGCCGCACGACGTGTCCCCAGATTGTCTAATGAAATATAAGGTACATCTGTTGCAATATGTTTGATTAATGTTGTCTTGCCGACCTGCCGAGCACCGGTCACAATCACTGCGCCCTTCGCTTTCGCGCGCCGCAAAACAGCTTCGGTCATATGCCTTGGGATATACATAGTCTTCACCACCTTATGAAATTATAACATTATATATTATATTTTCATGATATTTGTTTGTTCACACTCTGAGTATTCAGATGCCTTTGCGAATGATTTCTTTCCTTGAGCAGAGTCTCTTTATCATAGGCAAAATAAAGAAAACCACCCCATCACCTTACGCAACAGGGCGGTTCATCTTTATACACGCCGAGGGGAAGGTCTCGGCAATACAACTAGCTAAACGCTATCCGTACGCTCCCTCTTCCAATACCGTGAGATAACGAATACGCCGACTCCTGCGGCAAGCATCGCGATGATGCCACTTGCAGCTAGCGTATCCCCCGTCTTTGGCGATGAGCCGGTAGTGACCTTTCTCCATCCGGCGAACAGCTCGACAGGACCTTCCATAGGTTGCGAGAAGTCATAGAGCACACCATCACGCGTGTACCAGCCCATGAACTCGTAGCCTTCACGGGTAGGCGGAGTCGGGACGGCGATGGTAGCCCCATCATCGACGGTCTGTCCTGGAACGGAGCTTCCGCCTTCAGGATGGAAGGTGGCAGGCCAGACCTTTTGCCACAGTGCCGTTGCTTTCAAATGGGCCTCAGGCATGATAAACGTATCGAACGGTTGGTAGGTTCTGGCAGCAAACTTGCCGACATCTCTTGCCGAAGCAACCTCGATCCGATAACCGATGCATCGATACCCGATGCGGATCGGAGCACTCTCAACCGTCACTCTTCTTCCAGAATCATGTGTGCCACCAAATGGCAGGTTAGTCACCTTGTCAGTAGTCCCTGGATGATACACGATGGTAAATTCTTTCACCGGATCGGGCCTCAACTGATGCTCATAGGTAATGCTAAAGGTATTGCCACTCGCAGCAACAACCAGCATCGCGGGATCCGCCACACCAGGACCCCAACCGGTCTGCCTCATATAATCGATCTGGCCTGGCGCGGTACCCGGCTCAAGCGAGATCGTATCGCCCAAGATGAGGTTCTCAAGCGTTACCGAGCCCAAGAGCTCAGGAGAATTCATCGGCGCGATCAGTGATGATGAGGCCGGGATCGTCATCTTGTAGTAGTCCACCACAGCTGTCAGATTGCGCGGACGTGCGTAATGTATCACCACATGAGAGGTTCCCGGTTTGACTATGGCATCACTTTGCGCCTGTATCACTCCAGTAGCAAAATCGGCAGGCTGTCTGTTGTTAAGAGAGCCCATGCCACTTGCGGGAAGCACGAGAGCCGCATCGGTAGTAAAGCCTGAGATGGTATCTGTGGCAATCAATGAGTAGCTACCTGCTGTGATGTCTTCTGCGTAGTATCCCACTTCGACATTGTTGTTACTTAGTGCCTGATAGACCACATTGATGATATTCTCGGTCATCGATGCGATAAGACCACTTGATTGGGTACCACTGCCATATCCTGCGGGCTGTTTGGCAGCCATATCGGTCACGGTAATCGTTGCACCGAAGGTGGTCGTTGCCTCCACAGACGTATTCGGTATCTCATTTATGGCAGCGACACTGTTCTTGTAGTAGCGTACCGTATAAGGGATATCGTTTTCTGCGATATAGAGCACGCTGATGACGTTACCTGAGACTTGTACCAGATGTCCGAGGATGTCACCTTGCTGACGTCCTGATTGGTACCCATAGGGCTGATGGGCATCCAGCTGTGCTTGCGTGAGCACCACTCTGGTACCGAAGGTCACAGGACCTAGAGTGGAAGAGTCGTTTCCTTCCATGTAACCAGCCGCATCGACACTGTCCTTGTAGTACTTGATGATATAGGTAAGATCGGTTCTGGGTAGATAGACGATGTTGATGATATTGCTCGTTCCAACAGTCGTGATCGTTGTCGCAGGTGATTGTATGGTTCCTGCCTGATAGCCTTCGGGTTGCCTGAGGTTGATATCGATTCCCAGTCCGTCATAGCGAATGCCGAAGGTAAGGCCGGTAAGGGATACATCGGCACCTAACTGATTACCGACACCTACCGAGTCCTTGTAGTAGCGTACCGTAGCGACATTATCGGTACTTGGCATATAGAGCACGATAAAGTCGTTACCGGTCATGGCAACTGTTCGAGACGCAGGTGTGATGGTGGCCACATAACCGGTTGGTTTATGGGCATCTATCAGTGCCTGGGTAGGAGCATAGGTGGCACCCAAGACAAGACTTGACAGATTGTCTGTCTGTATGAGCCCTGCACTATCCTGCGTATCGCGATAGTAGGTGATAGAACCTGCCAGATTGCGCGGTCTATCATAATGCACGATCACATGCGAGGTACCTGGCTGTACCACCGTGTCGCTACCTGCCTGAATCACTCCTGCAGTAAAGTCGGCGGGTTGTCTGTGATTAAGTGATCCCACACCACTTGCGGGAAGCACCAAAGACGTGTCGGTGGTAAAGCCTGAGATGGTATCTGTTGCGATCAAAGAGTAGCTGCCTGCAGTCACATCCTCCATGTAATAACCCACAGCGACATCGTTGTTAGACAGTGGCTGATAGATTACATTGATGATGTTTTCGGTCGTAGAGGACAATAGTCCGCTTGATTGGGTGCCCGGACCATAACCTGCCGGTTGTTTGGCCGCCATATCGGTTACCGCAATGGTGGCACCGAAGGTTCCTGTTGCCTCAACAGAGGTATTCGGTATCTCATTGGCTATTGCCACAGATCCCTTGTAGTACCTGACGGTATAAGGAACCGATTCTATGGGTAGGTAGAGTACGGATATGACGTTACCGGAAACTTGGATCAGATATCCAGACGCATCCCCTTGCTGGATACCTGATT
>Ga0209737_10000245_pt1 | contig 48929 bp, 32 predicted proteins | sample TergutCu122P3_FD_187284 | JGI IMG/M metagenome (GOLD analysis project Ga0209737, IMG submission 187284) | Cubitermes ugandensis P3 segment gut microbial communities from Kakamega Forest, Kenya - Cu122 P3 (SPAdes) (version 2) | ecosystem: Host-associated > Arthropoda: Insects > Digestive system...
TCAGCGGCGTCGTTGTGGTCGGTCACGTACGAAGTACGCTCCCTTCCACGCCTCCTTGCTTCCTGGAATCTGCACCATTTCGACGCCGCGACCCTGCCTCAATGATAAGGCGAGTGCGATAGCGGCGTAGGGGGCGTGGCCCCCACCAAAACCCGTAGGGGCAGACCTGCGTGTCTGCCCTGTCCATGTCTTTATGTAGGCCTTTTGTCCACTTACAACCACCTTTAAAAACTTGCCACCGCCGTTCAAAGTGGTTTAGATTCTTGTGTTGCTGGGATTGTCCCGTGTTGGGGCGATTCGTTCGGGTTGCGCAACATGAAGGAAGCTCTATGCGATTTCCTGGTATTCGGAAGGCGAAGTACTATTTTCCTGTCACGGAGAAGAGATCGAGTGTTGTGGCGGGGACGGCGGCGAAGCCGTGGTATGTGGTTGGTCTTGACGAGGTAATTGTGGATTTGGAGATTCGCGACTGCCCGCAGGCACTGCTGAGCGAGCTCGGTTTGGTGTCAGGCGAGAGCGTGCAGTTTTCGCCGCAGGAAATTGCGCGGCTTTTGGAGCGAGTGCATGCGGAGGGGCTGCATGTACAGTATGCAGCGGGTGGAACGGTTGCCAATACGCTGTGTAATTATACGCACCTGTCGGGTGAACCTGCGATTTTGCTGGGTGCGATTCCTGCCGTTATCCAGCCTGGTACGCCTGCGTTTGCGTATGTGGCTCAGACGCCGAAGGCGGTCAATCTCGACAGGTTGGTGCCGATTGCAGGCGAGGTTGGCATTGCGGTGACGTGTTTCACGCCGGATTCGGAACGTTCGTTTGCGGTGGCGCCCGGCATCAGCGGCGACTATCGCGCAGAGGATATTTCCGAGGCGCTTGTTCGCCAGGCGAGCGTGGTGGTCACGAGTTTATACTGCCTTGCGAATGCGAACCGGCCTATTGCCAAGGCAGCGATTCGCCTTATGGAAATGGCGCATGAGGCCAATGTGCCGGTAGCCTTTGGAATGGGGACGAGCGCCATTGTCAAGCGCATGCGCCATGAGCTTATTGATATCGTGCGCCGGTATGTCAATATCGCAGCGATGAATGCGCGCGAGGCTGAGGCGCTGACGGGTTATGCCGATCCGCTCATGGCGGGCAATGCGCTGCTTGAGATCGCCGATGCTGCGCTCATTACCGAGGGGGCACGGGGACTGACGCTGTGCGGATACACCGACGAATCTGTCAAGCGGGCAACGCGCGATGGCGTGCGCAGCAAATCTGCCATTGAGAATTACAATCAATACGAGTACAGCCGTTTGGCACTGCACAAAAACTGTCCCAATCCCATTCGTGTTTTCTCACACATCCATCCCTACCTGGGGGGCCCTCAGACGCTTTGCAACACCAGCGGTGCGGGAGATGCTGCCCTGGCTGCATTTTTGCATGATGTGGCGGCGACCCGTTACCATGCAGAGTCTGTCCCTGACAGTCTCAAGCACAAACAGGGCATAGAGTTTTTGACCTATTCCTCACTTTCGCGAAACGCACAGTACGGCAACAGGGTTGCCTACGAAGTTTTGCGCAGCCACTCCCCCAGGCTCGAAGCCCCCATTGGCAACGATAAGGAAGACGACGAAGCCTGATTCCCATGCCCCTTCCCAAAGAGCAGCCCATGACCGCCATTGATTCTGACCACGCGCTCCTGGCCACGATTCGAGCCACGACGAAGACGCTTCAGCAAATTCTGTCAAGCTATAAACCTTTGGTCAAAGCACTGGAACGCCTGGATAAGGCCTCGGCGTTGTCCCGTCAGGACTACCTGGCCGAGGCCTATGCTGCTCTTCAGTCGGCTGATCTTGGCCTCCTGGGTTGTGGTGAACAGAAAAACGCCATTGCCGGGGCGCTCGACCATAAGCTTCGCGCTTTGCGTTTAACGGCGCATCATGCCCTGCTCTCGGGTATTGAAGCCTGTCTCGAAAACCCTGCCCACATGCGGATCATTTCTGACAACCCCCTCGTGCTCTTTATTCATCCGCTCACACTTGAGGTTCAATTCGAGCAATCGCGGGCACAGTGGATGTATGCCCATGAACCACTGCAAACGACGTCGCTCGATCCAGAAGAGATCATGGGCACGTATGAACAGATTCTCGATGCCATCCGGGCCATGCGCATTGATTCGGGGCAGTTTTTTTCATGCTGCCGGAAAGCCTACGACATGGCACTCATCAAGGATGGCCTTGCCATGGGTTCGCGCGTCGATCTCATCGAACTCATGGCCCCCCTGGCCTGGCTGTGGCCTTTAGACAAACGCGCCAAAAAAAGTTTCGCTGCCCTGCCTCGCCATATCCTGGCCTATCAGCTCCAAAAGCTTCGCGCCGACAAAATGCTGCAGCATCAGGGATGGCGCATGGATTTGGGCTCCGCAACGGGCGGAACCACTCGAAATAAAGCCAATGTGCTCTACATCCCACAAGGCCCCAGCGAGGGACAGTACTATTTGTCAATTTGCTTCCGTCAGGTATAAACTACCACCCAGGCAAGGCAGCCTCTTGTCAATTTACCGCCTGAAGGTGTAGACTGCTGCACCCGCTCCGGCGTCCTCTCTGAGGCCGTCTCTTTTCCCGTATTCACGAGCCTGGGGGTTGATGCCATGTCATCCTACGAAGAAAACAAACTTGTCGCCGCACACATCATCCAACGCCTGGGCGAAGGCGGCCAGCCCCCCGAGTTTGGCCTGCAGCGCATCAACGTCGGCAACGAAAGCTACCTCAATGTCCTCGAACATGAATATTTCAATGCCCTGCTCAGGCAGGGCTCCAGCTTCAAACTCGTTCAGGGATATTTCGGCGGAGGAAAGACACACTTCCTCCACTGCGTACGCGAGATAGCCTGGCGCTATGGCTTTGTCACGGCCCTCGTCGAACTCTCACCCACAGAGTGCCCATACGACGATGCGCTCAAGGTGTATCAAAATGTCGCCAGTCGCATTACGACCGCGCCCGAAACCATCATGACGCCACCTGCCTACGGCATCGGCAACCTCGTCCGCAAAGTTGTCGACGAAAGGCTTAAACCCTCCCAGGGCTCGCCCGAGCAAGCCCGGGCGGAGGTGCTTCATTGGATCAACCACACCCTCGCCCGGGCCTGGTGCGAGAGCCACTCCTACCGTCAGGCCATTGCAGGACTGGCAAACGCGTATCTGATGGCAGATTTCCGCAGAGAACAGCGGATCGAAGCCTGGCTGTTGGGCGAAAGCATCCAAAATAGCGAACTCAAGGACGACGGCATCTATGACCAGCTGGCCAGGTCAAACGGATTTACGATGCTGCGAAGCCTCCTGCAAATGGTCGTGGCCATGGGCCTCAACGGCACGGCACTGCTCTTTGACGAAGTGGATCGAAACCTCTCCGTCTCGGCAAAACGATCCCACATCATCGGCGACAACCTGCGTCAGGTCGTCGACCTGTGCGGACGCCACCAGCTGCCCCATACACTCTTCATGTATGCCGTGCCGCCCGAATTCATGCGCACCGTCGTGCCCGATTATCCCGCCCTCTATCAGCGCCTCAAATCGCCCGTATCCCTCAGCGCCAGAAGCCCCCAGGCCGTCCTCATCGATCTCGAAAAACTCGACCTCGCGCCCACCGAACTCCTCACGCAGCTCGGCCAAAAACTCGTCTCCGTCTTCGAAGATGCGCGAGACATCGCACTCAATCACAAACTTCAGGCCGAAAACGCCTACGCTCTGGCCAAGGCCTGCACCGACGCCTACTTCGAGGTCAATCACAGGCGCCTCTTCGTCAAAACCTGGGTAAGTTTCCTCTACACGCAGCTCGCCGACGGGGAATCACGCCTGACACCCGAAGACGTCAATGCCCTGATCTGGTCTGAACAGCAAAGCCTCACCCAACACATGGATGCGGAAGATGCTTTCGACGACTTCTAACCCCACCCCACGCGACCAGCTCTCTTTTCTATGACCACGACCCAACAGGGGATGCGATGTCCGACGTCACACCACATAAGCCCCCATCGCCGCAGGCCATGCACGCCCTTCTTACGCTCGAAGCCATGCGGCTGGGCGTCGTGCCTGCCACCGACCTTGCACACTCGACGGTGGGGCGCGACATCGAAATCGACATCATCCAGCAGGATCTGAGTCACACGCGCCTGGGCGGCGCCAGACGCGCTTTTCTGGGCGAATACGGCCTGGGCAAGACACACCTGCTCGAACTCATCCAGCAAATCGCCCTCAGGCAAAATTTCGTCGTCTCCAAGGTCGTCCTCGATCACACCGAGTTCTCTCCCTCCCAGCCAAAGCGCATCTACCATGCAGTCATGCGCAACCTCCTCTACCCCGACAACCCCCAGCAGCTCGAAGGGCTCGCCCCTATCCTCGATCGCGCAGCCAACGACGAGACCATCCTCGAAAAATACCTCGTCAAAACAACCAAAGGCAAGCACCCCACGACGATCCGAGAACAACTCGCAGCCGGCATGCACCTCTACCTCACCCCCGCCCTTGCCTACACGCGCGCCATCAACAACCCAAAACGCCTCATCCTGCCCTCTCACCTGGGCGATCCGATTTCCTGGGCCGCCAACGCCAGGCACATCCTGATCGACTGGATCGAAGGTCACCCCACGCGCTCCAATCAGGACATCAACGACGAACTCAACCTCATCCGCGGAAAGTTCCCCAAAATCTACTCCCTCCTCGACTACAGACCCTGGGCCAAAATCTACGGCTACATCCTCAACGGCATCGCCCAGCTTGCCCGCGACGTCGGCTACGCCGGCCTCGTCATCGTCATCGACGAGGCAGAATTCTATACCCTGCTCTCTCCCCAAAACCGAACCTACGCCAGATCGCTCTTCCAGGCCTGGTCGCACGCCGTTGGCGGCAGCGACGACGGTTCACTGCCATTCTCCCAGGACAACCTGCTCACCGGCGGCTACGGCATCCAGCGCGAACTCCCCACGCGCTATACCGACAACCCCGGCCTCTACCTCGTCTTCGCCATGACCCCCAACTCCGAAGGCATCCGCGTCCTGCAGGAAGCCATCGCCCCCCAGTTCATCTGCTACCTCAATCCGCTCACCGCCGTCGACTACCTCAAAATGACCCAGAATATCGTCGAACTCTACGCCAAAGCCTACCCCCAATGCCCACTCCCCGACGGCATCGCACACCCCCTGGCAAACATCGTTGACGCCCTCTCCCAACAAGGACAACTCGCCACCCCTCGCCAAACCATGAAGTTCCTCACCGACTTCCTCGACCTCGTGCGCTACGTCCCCGAACAAATCCCCGACGTCATCGCCAACCTCATGGCACAATCCGATTTTTAGGTCATTCTTTGTTTTTTATGCGGGGGAACGGGTTCCCCCACCTCCCCTGCGATACTGCGTATCGCTTGTGGGTGAAGGACACAGCTTTGTATCGCGCTCTATTCGCCTAAAGGCGAATACGAGCGCGGCGCAGGCTATTTGGCCGTCAGCCAAATACGCCTGCGCATATTTTTGGGGGGAGAGGGATGTGGGCAAGTGAATTTAGGGGGGGTAGTCTCAGGGCTCCCGCAAAGTCAGAAGTGCCTCCATCTTGCTCAAATGAAAGAGGTTTTGCAGAGTCAGAACGACATGCTTCAGCTTAAAAAAATTGTTTGTGACGGTTTTTTCATCATGAAGAGACGGTGTTTTTGCCTGGATCATTTCCCTCACCAACTTCACATAACTACTCTGACGAGGAGAAAACGGACTTTGCGGGAGCCCTGGGGTTAGTCTCGGCAACCGCCACCGCTAAAGCACCCGGTGGGGCAAATTTCTTCTATTTCCCATCGCTGATGCTGGTTACAGTATAATGTATACTCTGGCATTCTGCCATTCCGAATGCCACAATGGCGAGCCGCTGGCGTACACGGATGATCACAGCCAGTTCCCATACTCGAGTAGCCGACAAGACCAGAGCGAGTGGCAATTTGACATACATTCCATCCCGTACACAGATGCTGATCTACCCACATCCCGTCAACGCATAGCTGTACCATTTCCCCCAAGCACCGTGTAGCGTCATCATTACAAACACACATGTCACGAGTGCAAGTATAGTCTAGCCCGCATGGTTCATCTACCCAAGAATCGTTCACACAAACTTGAGATGTACCATCATCTTTGCATCTTTTATCACCTGTTGTACACCATGGGCTTCCCATACACCTGTCGCTAACACAAAATGGCCTTGCTTCTGGACAGGGTGCCGATGTCCAAGTCGTACCCCTACATTCTCTATAGGTATTGTGATTTGTACACTGTACTTCGCCCGGTGTTACGCACACGCCATCTGGCAATGCAGCACTACAAATTCCAGTTGCCAGGCAAACGGGGATTTCGCTGGGGCAGTTGGTTTCGACCCAGCGGCCATCCATACACGACAGCTTCGTCGTGGTATCTTTGCAACGATCCGTCGTATCTGTACACGATCCGCCCTGCTTTCCAGCCAGACACACGCCATTGTCGCAAATTGGCTTATCTTTTGTGCAAGAAAATGTGGCCCAACCACCATCCAGGCACATCTGCACCGATTTGTCGTCGCCACATCTTGTCTGCCCATCTGTGCATGCCCCTGTTTGCCCACTCACACAGTTGCCTTTGTCGCAAACAGGCGTGGCGCCAGAACAGGCGGTATTTACCCAGATGCCGTCCTGACACACCTGCCGCGTTTGTGCGTTTTGACACCGCGGCGCATCGGCGGCCGCACATGCCTGACCTTGCCCCCCAATGCAGCTGCCATCTTGGCAAATAGGTGTCGTGCCAGAGCATGTGCCATTTATCCAGACACCATTCTGACACACCTGCCGCGTTTGCGCGTCCTGGCACCGCGGCGCATCTGTCTCCGAGCACTGCGCGGTAAAACACTCGCCAGCATGACAAATGGGTTTGGCTTCAGGACATCCGGCATCCTCCCAGGCACCGCTCAGACACACCTGCAAGACATCTTTGTGACACCTTGTGTCCAGCGATTCACACTTAGCATCAGAATCAGTACACCCATAACCAGCAAGAAGCGCGCAAGCAAACAGGGGTACAAAGAACACTTTCGCAGATTTCTTCATAAAGCATTTCCCATACAATTGTCAGAGCATATGACTTGGCCGATGCAAATAGCAGCGACCATCAATACACCGAAAATAGGCAAAACTTTACCTGCAAGCAATGACAATCAAAAGAGAGTAAATAACACATTTTTTCCGTCGACAATATCACTTTTAAATCAAACATTGACGCTCGCTAAACTACCCGCCCTTCGGCCCCCCATACCCATGTGAAAAATGTCCCACCCTCAAAAAGGACTGAGAGTGGGACATTCTCTACAACTGCTCAAATCCATCAGAAGATGATATTTACTGGGAGTGCGGGCATCCTGCCCGCTGCCGTGTTCGACCCGCTGTCTGTGCTCCCTGCCAAACCACTTCAGCAACGTTTTTACCAGTCCTTTTCCACAGGGTTACTACAGATGCAATTGTGAATTATGCTTAGTTGTTTCGCGCACTCCTGAACCCTCTGCGCTCTCGTGGGTGCTTGGACAGGCGAAATACCTGCACTCCCTGTGGCGTCTTCTCCCTCGAAGCGGGCAGGATGCCCGCACTCCCAGTAAGCAACACATCCCTCTTACTCGCCGCAAATCTCCGCGTGCTTGCCATCTAAAAGAAGCCAGCCCTGCTTGTAGCCGCTGAAATATTGCATCACGACATCCTCAAATGTGTCGGCATAGCTCCAAACGCCGACTTTGGCATTGCGTGCGGCATGTTCGGCAGCGCAATATCTTGCAATGTGCTGCGAAGTAAAATCGGTGTAGGCAAAAGCGTATCCCTGACGAACGAGCTCAGCGCCGAGGTCAATGTATTGCCCGTCCTTTTTGAGCTTTGCATATATGAGGTAACGGTTATTCGTGGCATCGGTGAGGCATCTGTCATCGGCGGGACCGCGCGTCTCACATTCGACGTGGATGTAGCCATTGTTTTCTTCCGAATAAATGATGGCAGAGGCAACCTGAGCTGCAGCATAACCACCTCTTTCGTTTCGTGTAAGATCAGAAAAATTTTCTGCCTGATCAGGGTCACAGGCATTGGCGCTATAACCAGGACGAATGGGAGAAGGGGTGCTTTTTTTGAGGCATTCGGGGGAGTCAATCCCATGCAATCTTATACTTAACTGCTGTGTCACTGTGCAGTTGCCGTCATTCATGAGATCAATTCTAAAGCTATCACCATCGGTAACAAGTATGACGCGTGCCCAGGATCCGTTTCTTAGAAAACATCGCGTGTCAGGTTCGATTCTACAGCGAGAATCGCAGCCGTCGCCGTTTACGGTGTTGCCATCGTCGCACTCTTCGCCGGGTTCGAGCGTTCCTGTACCACAGTTGGAACCCGTGGGAACGGTTGCGATGACACATTGACCGTCCTGGACAAGGCAAGAACGGGTTATGCCGTCAAAGTTAAGTATGTAACTGAAAGCAGGATCGCAGACTTCGCCAGCCTCGTGTTTGCCGTCATTGCATTTTGTCTCGGGCCCTGGGTTGGGCATAAAGAAGACAGGCCCTTCTTTGAGGCATTCCGAGGAACAGCCGTCCCCGTCTTCTGTGTTGCCATCATCGCATGTTTCATGCTCATCAATGATGCCATTGCCGCAAGTTTCGACAGGGGCTTCATTTTGGCAAGTCGACGAACATCCATCGCCATCGGCCGTGTTGCCATCATCGCACTCCTCGCCTTCTTCGACGATGCCATTGCCGCACACTGGCGCAGCAGGGCCTTCTTCGTTCTGGCAAGTCGATGAGCACCCATCGCCATCTTCTGTATTGCCATCATCGCACTCCTCGCCTTCTTCGACGATGCCATTGCCGCACACTGGCGCAGCAGGACCTTCTTCGTTCTGGCAAGTCGACGAACACCCGTCTCCGTTTTCTGTATTGCCGTCGTCACATTCCTCGCCGTCCTCGACGATGCCATTGCCACACACTGGCGCAGCAGGACCTTCTTCGTTTTGGCAAGCCGACGAACACCCGTCTCCGTCTTCCGTATTGCCGTCGTCACACTCCTCGCCGTCCTCGACGATGCCATTGCCGCATACTGGCGCAGCAGGACCTTCTTCATTTTGGCAAGTCGACGAACATCCATCGCCATCGGCCGTGTTGCCATCATCGCACTGCTCGCCTTCTTCAACAATGCCATTGCCGCACACGGAGACACCAACCTTTTTGTCCTCTTCCGAGCACGCAGCCAAGAGGGCACAAGCACTTAAAATAACGGCATAATTTCTGAACGAACGCATCGTGTTCCTTTGTAGATATTGATTGAATAACTGTCGCGCTTTTAATGCCGACAATCGAACCGGCTGGCACTCGTATAATCTAATTCCAGCAAAGGCAATGGATTTGCGACAGGCAACCGAGGGCAGGGAGTCCGGGGGTAGAAACAGACCTGCGTGTCGCCCCTTGCTAAAACATCCTGCGGCATATAAACCGCACAGCGTTCACAGTTTTGTGCCTGCCTTCGCAGGTAAAAACCGTCACAAAAACGACAATTTTTGGCCCAAAACAGAGCTTCTCGTCCTCTACCCACAAGCGATACGAAGTATCGCAGGGGGTGTGGGGGAGCAATGCTCCCCCACAAAAAAGAACTCAACGTGTCAACGGTAGGCGGCAGCATGGAAACACTTAAGAATGCCCTGGGCGAGCGCATCCTCATATTGGATGGCGGCATGGGAACGATGATTCAGCGGTACGGGCTGATCGAGGCGGATTATCGTGGAGAGCGGTTTGAGGGGCACGGGCGAGCGCTGGTGGGCAACAATGATGTGCTGGTGCTGACGCGGCCGGATGTGATTTCGGCGATTCAGCGAGAGTATTTTGAGGCGGGTGCGGACATCGTTTCGACATGTACATTTGGTGCGAATGCAATTTCTCAGGCCGAGTATGGACTGGCGGATGCGGTCGAAGCGATGAATGTGGCGGCGGTGCGCATTGCACGCGAGGCGGCGAATGATGTTGGCAGCCGCCAGGGGCGTTTGTGTTGGGTGGCGGGCTCGGTGGGCCCCACCAACGTGAGCCTTTCGATGGCGGCCGATGTGGACGATCCTTCCAAACGTACCGTCGACTTCGAGGCGATGTTTCAGGCTTACCGCACGCAGATGGTGGCGCTTTTGTCGGCCGGTGTCGACGTGGTTTTGGTCGAAACCATCTTTGACGCACTCAATGCCAAGGCGGCAAATCTTGCCCTCATTGAGGCGCGCAGACAAACCGGCCGCTCGGTGCCCATCATGTTTTCGGCCACGCTGGCCGATGTCCAGGGCCGGCTTCTGAGCGGTCAGACCCTCGAAGCATTTCTGGCCAGTGTCCAAAGCCTCGAACCGCTCTCCCTCGGATTAAATTGCGGCTTTGGCGTTGCCACAATGGAGAAGTTCCTGCCGCGTTTGTCGAATCATGCACGGTGTGCGACAAGCTGCTACCCGAATGCGGGCCTGCCCAATGCCGATGGCAGCTATAACGACGACGCACGTTTGATGGCCAACAAACTGGCAGAGTATGCCGGGCAGGGGTGGCTGAACATGGCCGGCGGCTGCTGCGGGACGACACCTCAGCACATCGCCGCCATCGCTGAACGTCTCAGAGGGTTACCGCCAAGAGTTTACGATACAGTGTTTCTTCATCCAGAGCCCTTGAATGCTGTCATTCAGCCATCCTCACAAACGAAAAATTGTTCCGAAAAACAAGACTCTCAGCCAAAAACGAATCATTCTCGCCCTCTACCCACAAGCGATACGCAGTATCGGGGGTGTGGGGGAGCAATGCTCCCCCACAAAAACAAAACTGTCTTTTCGGGGCTGGAGATTCTTACGACAGGCGATGAACGACTCGTCGTGGCCGAGCGAGCCAATGTAACCGGGTCGAAGAAATTTAAGCGCCTCATTGCGGCAAAGTTCTGGGACGAAGCCCTCGACGTGGCACGGGAGCAAATGCGAGCAGGTGCCCATCTCATCGACGTCTGCATGGACGATGCCATGTTGGATGCCCCCGCCCTTATGCGCGACTTTTTGCGGCGCATCGCCGCAGAACCCGAGATTGCGCACTATCCGCTTGTCATCGATTCGAGCGACTTCGAGGTCATCCGCGCAGCGCTTCGGGAAGTCCCCGGCCGTTGCCTCGTCAATTCGATCAGCCTCAAAAACGGCGATGCCGATTTCCTCGACAAGGCGCGCGAAATCCAGTCGTTTGGAGCCGTCGTCGTTGTCATGGCATTCGACGAACAGGGGCAGGCATCGACGACCGCGCGCCGCATCGGCATTCTCACCAGAGCCGTCGATCTTCTCAAAGCAGAGCTTGGATTCGACAACACCGACATCGTGCTCGATCCCAACATCCTGGCCATCGGCACCGGACTGGAGGAACACGACCACCAGGCTTTAAGTTTCCTCGAAGCATGCTGCGCCTTGCGGCAGCGTTACCCTGGCATTCAGACGATTGGCGGGCTCAGCAATTTGTCATTTTCGTTCCGAGGGCGCGACGATGTGCGCGAAGCCATCCATGCGGCCTTCCTGGCGCGCGCCGGACTCGATCTCTCGATGGTCATTGCCAACCCTGCCCTGAGCCAGTCGCCCGAGGCCATTGACCCGACGCTCTACACCCTGGCGACAAATCTGATTTCGGCACAACCCGACGCCCTCGACACCTGCCTCGCCTGGATGCAGGAAAATTCCCCAAAGCAGCAGACGCAAACCCATGATGTCAACGAACTGGACGCCCTCGCGCCTGCCGAACGGCTCAAAATCGCACTCCTGCAAGGGATTACCCGTTACCTGAAACACGACATGCAGGCACTTGCTCAGCAGATGTCTCCTCTGGCCATCATCGAAGGCCCGCTCATGGATGCCATGAACGTCGTCGGCGAAGCCTTTGGCAAAGGCGACATGTATCTGCCCCAAATTGTCAAAGCCGCAAGGATCATGAAACAGGCCATCGGCTACCTCGAACTCGATTCGGCCGGCACGCATGACACCAGGCGCAAGCGAGCGCTGATTGCGACGGTTTGGGGAGACGTGCACGATATCGGAAAAAACATCGTCAGCATCGTGCTCGCCTGCAACGGCTACGACGTCATCGACCTCGGCGTCATGGTCGAAACAGAGCGCATCGTGGCCGAAGCCAAAGCGCACAACGTCGACGCCATTGGCCTGAGCGCCCTCATCTCCCCCTCGCTCAATGTCATGGTCGAAGTGGCCGAAGCGCTCAGAGAGGCGGGCATTCAGGTACCGCTTTTTGTGGGCGGCGCCGCCACGAGCGACACACACGCTGCCGTTAAGCTTGCCCCCGCCTATGCGCCGGGCATCGTCGCCCATATCGCCGATGCCTCGCGCGTGCCGGGCGTCATCGGGCCATGGCTTGCGCCAGAAACTTCCAAAGCCACTATCGACAAAATTCAATCCCACCACGACACCATTCGAAAGCAATGGGAAACAAAATCCCCCACGCCGTGCATCCCCATTGAGGCTGCCAGACAACAGCGCCCAGTGGTTGCCGCGTTCGATGACAGCGCCCTTTTGTGTTTGCCCACAAAGCAGCAAACCGTTACCTATCGCCCCGCCGACCTCGCAGAACGCCTTTCCTGGACAGCACTGGCGCACCACATCCGTGCATCCCACGCAGTCGACAGTCAAACCCGAAAGGCGCAGAACGAAACCATCATCCGCGATACCCAGACCATCCTCGACGCCGCGCAAACGCTCAACCGGCTCAATACATATTGCGCCTATCGCTTCGTAGCGGCCCAGGCCCAGGGCGACGACATTGCCCTCTACCCAGACGAAGGCGAAATTCTCCTGCACGGCTTCCGCAATCAAACCGAAGGCACACCCCACCTGGCCATCGCCGACTTTCTCCCCGCAGACCGCCGCTCACGCATCTGCCTCTTTGCCATGGCCTGCCCCTCCGACCCGCAAGACGCCGCTGCCATTGCCCGCTATACCGCCATCGACAAAGACTACGTCGACATCCTGGCGCCCACCCTGGCCACCGCCCTCGTCTCCGCCGCCAACGACGCCCTGCACAACGACATCATGGCGCCGCTCGGCAAACACATCCGCCCCGCCCCAGGCTACCCCATCTGCCCCGACCACCGCCTCAAAGCCACCATCCTCGGCCTCCTCAACGACCCACCGCCCGGCATCACACTCACCCCAAACTACATGATGCAACCCCTGGCCGCCATCTGCGGATTCACCGTCTTTCACCCCAACATCCACCTCTTCGAGCTGGGCAAAATTGACGACGATCAACGCCTGGATTATGCAAAACGCACAGGGCACGCAGACGCGCTTTTTTGACTTTTTCGTGGGGGAGCATTGCTCCCCCACACCCCCTGCAATGCTGCGCATTGCTTGTGGGTAGAGGGCGAAATGTTATTGTTTTTGGCAACACATCTCACCTTGCAGGCAGGAGAAACGCTGTCTGTCTATGCCGTCACTTAGAGCGTTTTCATGTTATGTGGCGGCACACTCAAATTCCCCTCCTTTGGAGGGGTGCCCGAAGGGCGGGGTGGTTTTGTGCTCATTGCACCTACACTTTGGCTGAAAACGTTCTATTTTGTGGGGGCAGCCGCCCCCTACGCCGCGATCACACTCGCCTTATCACTGATGGCAGGGTCGCGGCGTCGAAATGGTGCAGATTCTAGGAAGCAAGAAGGCGCGGAAGGGAGCGTACTTCGTACGTGACCGACCACAACGACGCCGCTGACGACGAAGAGGCACATTTCGGCGAGCGCGATACGCGGCTACCCCCACAAGCGGGCCTCAAACGCCGGCCCGCAACGCCCGCTTTGGGTGTTTTTTTGTGGGGGAACTCGTTCCCCCACACCCCCTGCAATGCTGCGCATTGCTTGTGGGTAAGCGAAATCGTAGGGGCGAATAATAATTCGCCCCCAAATCCTGCCCATCCTTTAATCCTATTCAGACATTTAGCCAAAACGCTATTTCGATGTGATTACTCGCTTAACTCGTGTAATCTTCGTCTGAGAGATTCCTTGTCAAAGGCAAGGATAATGTCCATATAACGGCTTTGACAACAAGGATATGCCCAATATGCGAAAATTACTCACCAGAACAGCGTTATTTTCTGTGTTATGTTTGGCATGTACAGATGATATGGAAACAGATTGCTATCCAAAATGTAACTCAGATCAAAGCTGCCAAAACGGCATTTGCGTTGATATCGTGCCAACATGCAACCCGGCTTGCCGTTCTGACCAAGTATGCCAAAACGGCATTTGCGTTGATATCGTGCCAACATGCAACCCGGCTTGCCGTTCTGACCAAGTATGCCAGAATGGCATCTGCGTTGACATTGTGCCAACATGCAATCCGGCTTGCCGTTCTGACCAAGTATGCCAGAATGGCATCTGCGTTGATATCGTGCCAACATGCAATCCGGCTTGCCGTTCTGACCAAGTATGCCAGAATGGCATCTGCGTTGATATCGTGCCAACATGCAATCCGGCTTGTCGCTCTGACCAAAAGTGCGAGAATGGCACTTGCATTAACCTTGGAACAAATCCCACGCATTCAACACGCATGAAAAGTGGTTCCAGACTGAAAACATGGGGATACAAGGGGGCTGATGGATCTTTTCAAAAGACTGCTTTTTACGATACGGCACTCAGTGAGGTATGTCATCCTGGTAAAAGACGACTGTCCATGTCAGAAACAAAAAGCTACTGCGTGCCTTCGTCTTGGAAGGATAATACAATGTATGTGTATTGCAACGCTGCAGCAATTAGCTTCCCAGAAGGAATTTCTGGCTTTACTATGATAGTATCACTACTAGGTATTGGTTATGATTCTATTACAAGCAATTACTATTCAAACAGTAGTTGCATCGAAAACACGAACGAAGTAGCTTCAGCAAAATTCTTTTCTTCTACCATCCCCACAGAATGTCGCAGTATGGGAGGATATGCAATCAAATCTAGTACAGAATATACCAATACATGCACCACTGAAACGACATCCACATATTATGAAAAAGTCCGAGATTTGAGTGTTGCGTATACAAAAAACAGCAGCGGTACATGCGTTTCAGCAGGGGGAACAGACTCGTATCAATACGCCCTATATAAACAGATTACACAGTCGCAAATGCATGCTATTGTGTCAGCTGAGTGCAACAAAAATTTTGCAGAACTTGCTAAGGAGTATTCTTCGTGGCTTGAAATGTCAGAAGGAATTATTGACGAGTAGAAATGGCAGTTTTTGCTCGTGATACTTTCATTTTTCCACATTTCTTCGGAGCAAGAACTTATGCCACAAGCTGATTTATTGGTAGACTTGGTCAAAGCGGCAACCAACAGCGATCAACTTGCCTTTCGCAAAGCCGTTGAAGGGCTGATTCAGGAAGAGCGGCAAAAGGGGCATCGAGTGTTGGCAGAGCGTCTGACAAAAGCGCTGCAACCAAGTGCCATCCATTCTGCAAGTTCCCAAATATCGCGAGGAAACGGCAATGGCACACACAAAGACCTGTTTTACGAGATCACGCCGGAACGCAATCTTGACAGCATAGTTTTGCCTGAGAAAATCAAGACACAGATACAAGAGCTCGTGGAAGAACAGCATCGTTCAGAATTACTTCACGCACACAATCTGCGTGCAAGAAATCGAATACTGCTCGCAGGCCCACCAGGAAATGGCAAAACAACATTGGCGGAAGCTTTAGCATATGAGCTGATGTATCCGCTCATTGTCATTCGTTACGAAACCTTGGTGGGGAGTTATCTTGGCGAAACCTCCGGCAGACTAAAGAACGTGCTGGACTATGCAAAGACACAGCGTTGCGTTCTGTTCTTTGATGAGTTCGAGACGCTTGGCAAAGAGCGTGGCGATACCCACGAAACAGGTGAGATAAAACGCGTCGTCAGCTCCTTGCTGCTGCAATTGGACGAAATGCCTGACTATGTTGTCGTTGTCGCTGCCAGCAATCACCCCGAGCTTCTCGACAAAGCCGTCTGGCGGCGTTTCCAGTTGCGCATTGAATTACCACGCCCTACACGCGATCAGCTGACACATTATATAGCCTCCATTGCACAACGATGCCGTGTAAACTTTGGATATGCCCCAGAAACCCTTGCAAAACATCTGCTGGGGCTGAATTTTGCAGAAACTGAAGAATTCTGTCTTAGCGTGGTTCGTCGTGCTGTTCTCGATATGAAAACGGATGATGCCAAGCAAGTGACCAAGCTAAAGCTGGAGCAATGGAAAGGCCGTTTACTGCCGACTACAAAAACGGATACAGCAAAACGCAAAGAAACCAACAAAGAAGGAGCGAATAGCTGATGACTCACTCTCTTCCCCTTCTGGTATTTCCGTCGGCAAAATCCGTTGATCCGCCCAAAGGTCACGGTGGTGGTTCACAGCCTCATGTTCCAACTCACGAAAAACAAGTGCAACGTTTGAGTGCACAATTGACTGCCTTGCAAGAGGAGATCGCACACTATAAAGCCAGTTGCTCTATGGCAGGGTTTGAACCAGAAACAGTTTTGGTGATTGAAATTGCTGGCAGTGTCGATAAATTCCGACAAGCAGTCGAAGCCATTGGATTGGAATGGCTGGGTGAGCGAGATATTGATGACATAAAGCCTGATGAAGATTTCTACGAACGCAATGACAAAGGCAAGCGAACTGACAAACCTGTCAAAGGGCGGATGTTTCTGTCGCTCGGTAGTGAAGCAGGAATGCGGGAGATGCTTAAGCTATGGAAGCAATGGAAAATCGAACAGACACTACCACATGGGAAAACAAAGTGGCGTGATGTGTTCAACCACACGAGAATAATCCGTCGCTGGGGCATCGAAGAGACACTACGCGAGACAGGCATGATCGATCGCTGGCGTGATGTGATTGACCCTATCAAGCCAGAAGAAACAGTACGTTTCCAGATTGAGCTGTTTTATCGTAAAACACCAGAGAAGCGCACTCAAAGCGAACAAACAATTACTGATTTATTGCGAAAAGCTGATGGTCGAGTCCTGGGAAGCATCAGCATACCAGAAATCGATTTTCATGCTGTAAAAGCTGAATTGCCCGCAGGGTGCATCCGAAAGCTTATGAGCGATCTGGATTCCGAGGCTCGCGATACCGACATTCAGCTGTTTAAGTTTCATGGTGTCATGTATTTCCGACCTACAGGGCAAAGTCTTGCGGCAACAGAAGATGGAGAAGGTGTTGACAGGCAATTTATCGAAGAAGCAGTCAATCTCAATCTGCCGCCCATTGCAGCCATACTTGATGGTGCGCCTAATCTTCAACATAAAGCACTGAAAGGGCGCTTGTCGTTTGACGACCCAGATAATCTCTCCGCACAATACCAGCCAGGCGAAAGAAAACATGGCACTGCAATGGCGTCTCTGGTTGTGCATGGTGAAATGGCAAACGGGCAATCCGATCCGCTACCTCGCCAAGTACACATGCAACCGATTATGCAACCCGACCCACAATCCGATCCAAAAAATTGTGTTGAACACATTCCCGACGAGATTTTTTTTGAAGATCGCGTTATGCGTGCGGTCAGGCGAATGTTCGAAGGCGAAGGTAGAGTGCCAGCGCAAGCGCCTGACATTTGTATAGTCAATCTGTCTATTGGCGATCCAGATCGTCCTTTTGTTCATTCGCCTAGCCCTTGGGCAAGGCTCATTGATTGGCTATCGTGGAAATACCGCGTGCTTTTCTGCGTCAGTGCTGGAAATTATGAGGGTGACATCGACATTGGTTTGTCTAAACAAAACTATCTGGCGTTGAACGATCAGAAAAAGGTAGAGCTTGGACTTAAGTGTATTCAGGCACAGTTATCTGGACGGCGTATTCTTTCACCAGCAGAATCCATCAATGCTATCACGGTTGGTGCGATGCATGCCGACAGCAGTGGTAACTACACCCAAGGACAACGCACAGACATATTGCCTAATGCACCTCTGTTTAGTCCGATATCGAGGCTTGGTCACGGATTTCGTCGTTCAGTCAAGCCAGAGATACTGTTTCCTGCCGGTAGACAGTTGTACAAAACGCCAATACTGGAAAGTCAAACAGTCTATACGTTAGATGGAGCTATTGCCAAACCTGGTCAAGAAGTCGCATCAGATAGCAAGCAAGGCGGTTTCGTTTATACACGAGGCACAAGCAACGCCACAGCTCTGGCAACGCGCAGTGCTGCGCGTATATATGAGGTACTTGATGCACTCCGCATGGAGAACGGTGAGGATATTCCACGAAACCTGATTGCTGTACTCATCAAAGCATTGTTGGTACACGGTGCCACGCAGGACAACAACGCTTGCAAAGCAATCACAGACGCACTGAAAACACCAGAAAACTCACGAAAAATAAAAGAAGTGATGGCTCGTTATCTTGGCTATGGTGCGGTGCAGATCGAGCGAGTGCTGGCTTGCACGGAGCAGCGAGGTACGGTGCTGGGTTGTGGTGAAATTCGTGAAAACGAAGTTCACGAATATAGATTACCGCTACCTCCCAGTCTCTCCAGCCGTCGCGAATGGCGTCGGATGGTAGTGACATTGGCATGGTTTAGCCCCATTAATCCAGATCATCGCAATTACCGAGAGGCAAAACTCGAGGTTTCCAGCAAATGGGGAGAGTCACCGCTAAAACTTGCTCGTAAAGATGCAAACCACAATCAAGTAACACGCGGCACGGTACAGCATGAAGTGCTCGAAGGTAGCAAACAAATTGCAGAGTATCAGGACGGCGACAGTATTTTGCTACACGTCGCCTGTAAGGCGGATGCTACTGAACGCCTTGACACCGCCATTCCATATGGCTTGGCAGTCACCCTAGAAGTCGAAGAAGGTGTCCAAATTCCCATTTATGAGCAACTTCGTGCCAGGCTCAGACCGCAAGTTACCGTCGGCACAGTTGGTGGATAGCGATAATGTTCGAAAAACCACCATACACAATCACCGAAAAAACCGCCGACTGCCTGGCGAAAATCGTCGAAGCGATTCTACGGCTTGAATTTGGTACAGACTTCAAGCGAGATATTCGATTGCATCGCGTAAATAGACTGCGAACAATCCATGCCTCGCTTGCGATTGAGGGCAATACATTATCTCTCGATGAGATGACTGCCGTCATCGAAGGAAAAGTACTCGCAGGAAAACAAGATGAAGTCAAAGAAGTTAAAAATGCCTACACCGCCTACGGCAAACTGTTGTCGTACAACCCCTACTCAGTAAGAGATTTCCTAAGAGCCCACAAACTTATGACACAGGGGCTTATCGAGGAATCTGGCATATTTCGAAGCGGTGAGGTAGGTGTCTTTGCTGGTGGCAGAGCTGTACACTTCGGCGCACGCCCTCAGTTTGTGCCGCAGCTGGTAAAATCTCTGTTCGATTGGGCAAAAGCGTCTGAATTGCATCCCGTGCTGAAAAGTGCCGTTATACACTATGAGATCGAGACGATTCACCCATTCGCCGACGGAAACAGACGCATTGGCCGACTGTGGCAAACCCTGCTGCTCGCCAAATGGAACGCCGTTTTTGCCTGGGTACCCATGGAAACGCTCATTTTTCAAACTCGCCCGCAGTACTACCAGGCAATTCGTGACGCACGACAAGCAGTCGAATTGAGTGACGCGCAACGTGCTCTTCTTGCGGCGCTCAAGGATATGCCCTTGTCTCGCAAAGAGATTTTCTCCGCGATAGGGTTGAGCGTCGATTCGCGAGCATCCAGACGCGTTCTGGATCCCCTGCTTGCGGCTGATTTGATCGAAATGACTTTGCCCGATAAGCCAAACAATGCGAAACAGAAATATCGATTGACCGAAACAGGCAGAGAGATTGCCCAAGGTTGAAGACATACATGATTGAAGGCCATGTCTATGGATTGAGTGACAGCGTTCATTAATGAGAGCAAGAGATAGCCGCATCGAAAAGAAACACTCTGTTGCTATGCCCCCTTGGGGGCATGACACGCAGAGCGTATGGCAACGCCATATGCGGTTTGTGGGGGCAGCCGCCCCCTACGCCGCTATTGCCGCACGCGGCAATACGCGGCTACCCCCACAAGCGGGCCTCAAACGCCGGCCCGCAACGCCCGCTACCGAGCGACACATTCCTACGGAATGCGGTTGACCAGGGGAGGTATCGGCTTCGCCGACGAAGGGGGGGGCACGCATTGCTTGTGGGTCAGCAAAATCGTAGGGGCGAATAATGATTCGCCCCCCTCAAATCCTGCCCATCCTTTAATCCTATTAATCCTGTTCAGACATTTGGCCATGTCCATTGACATGCGAGACGATTACGCAGCGACAGAGCGAATTTGAAAACTTCGAACCCACAACCATCATGCGATAATTTCATCAAGTTCCCTTCTGAGATTATTCTCACCCTCCTTGTTGGTGTTTAAAAGCAAACGCTTCCATGACCACAAGTTTCGTATGTGATCGACAAGTGACGATGAAATAGCGTCTGATTTAAGGTATGCAAGTGCAATGTTCGCAAAGCTTATAGGTGAAACGATTATGTCTAAAAAATCGCAAATTGCATCATCTATGCGCTTATCAAATGCCTTGGAAAACAGAACAAGATGCGTCCCAAAGCGCTGAACGATTTGAAAGGAAAGGTTGTCAGGAGCATATAACTCTCGACTTTCCGGAAGCCAATCAATGAGTTGCCGAATGAACCAGTGCATATCTTCGAGATATTGTGATTTTTTGGTTTCCGCATACAGATTTGTAATGGTAACGATAAAAATGAGCCCCAATAGTTCCAGTAACTGTTTAACAGAAAATTCATCATTTGCATCAGACTGCCAGCCGTCATAGCAACGCAACTTTATGGTGATTATCTTCTTGAACTCATCTCGCCATGGACAGTTGGCTAAACGTAACTGTTCTGCTGATGTATCAATGAAAAATTTATAGTGTTTGATAGCATCAGGAAATAAAATGGTTATAAACTTGGATTCCCTATCAGCCCATCTAAATAAAGCGTTGACATAGATATTCGCAAAATCACAATATTCATCTGTTAGATGTTTGTATAAATATAGGGAACTAAGCATGCCCATTTCGTTTAAATCACTGTTCTCCAATATATCTTGTATCATTGCTCTATCAGCGAAAGCAGTTATAAGTTTCTCCCATAGTTCCGTATGTTTTGCAATGCTAAAAAGATTTTCAACCGTTAAACACGAACTTGCAAACTTCCTTAATGAGTGGCGGTGTTTTTCAATCAACATCAGTATCGTTGGACGAAGTGCTTCATTTAGATCTATCCATTCGCCCATCTGATAGTCACTTTTTTTGTCCAAATAACAAGCAATGAGCATTGTACAGTACCACTCTGCATGACTCAACGACGATGAAGCAAACTTGTCAAACAGTGTAGAATATCCATGGACATCCAAGTCCAAGTCGATGAATATTCTTATTTTATCGTAGTCATTTGAAATACTATCAAAAACATCAACAAAAGCTACAACATCTAATTTGTATAGAAGTAGAGAAATTATATAGAATAATTCCACATTTTTGCAATCAAAAAACCGAAATCCCCAGACACCCTGAGTTAATTGATAATGTCTGGACCATTTTTCTAACAAATTTGTATGTTCACAATGGCTAATGTCAACAGAAACATTGTAAGTGTTTTTTCTCGCCGAAATGTCAGGCAAATAAGTGATTTGCTCAAACGCATAGGTTTTAATCTCTTTAACAAAGGCTATATCAACTGAAGAAAGAAGCAATCGGTATGATTTTATGGAATCGTAAAACATATGATCTTGAAGATAATATAACACTTTCACATATAGGCGTGGTTCGGTGATCGTAATTTTCGATAATTCACAACCAATGTAATCGAAATCATCTTGAGATAATTGCTGGATCTGCTGCTGAAATTTCGAAATTTTATTGGTTTTGACATCCTCTATGATTTGTCTAACAATATTATCAAGATCCATTGACGATCCCTCTCGCGAATTTGCTAAACTCAACAGCGTCACTCGAATTGTTCTTCCACTCTTCGATTCTTTTAAGTATGGAGCCAACACTATCTTTGGGCAGAGATATCAGCATTGTATCCGATTTTCCAAAACTATTAATCGAACTGCCTAAACTCCATACTTTATTATCATCTCTAACAATAAATCGGTCGTGCAGGAGCCCGTTGTCATGCTCTTTTCCGCAAAGGACATAGCAAATAATTTCATTATGAAATAATTTGTTTTTATAATTATTTATTGATTCTTGAAATTTTTTCAAAAACTCAACGTCATACTCTCCCCCTTTATGAAACACTCGCTGGGAGGTGAAGAGTGCCAGCGTGAGCTTTCTATTATTTATTTTATCCATTTGTTCACAAAGCATGAAAACATCATCTCTTAAATACGGATCACAGATGATCAATGATTTGTGCGCTCCATTAAGAACATCTATGATAGCTTTGGTTGCTTTTTCGCGTTCTCCATGCTTGAAGTATACAAATTCTCTTGTCTTTTCGAGATGTTCTAGGCTTCTTCTGGTTTCATGCTCATTTATGAGAGCTTTTGATTCACTGTCTTTCTCGTGCCCAAAATAGTGCAGGTTTGAATCCTCCAGTAGGTTGTCATCGCTATCCCACATCATGATGCGAACATTCCACATGTCGCATGGTAAATCGACTTTCACTACTGGTGAATCCACGATAATTGGTTTGGAGTAAACAATCCCCATTTTGCTATTCTTAAGGAGAAGAAGTTTGATTCCTCTAACCGATTGGTTTTTCCTAGGCATAAGCAATAAGTGCCAACACAACGAAGTACCTGCATCAAATCTACTTATGTAAAAAATCAACGGGTTTTGTGCTGCCAGCAGCATTCCACCCAAATATTCCCCATATTCTGAAAACTTAATTTTTAGCTTGCTGTCTATCAATTTTGATAGTTTGACAAGATACTCTTTGCTATTAGGATATATTGACTCGACATATTTTTTCAGGTCTTTACCGGTATCCAATCTCAATACTATTCGAAATCCCATTTTTCGTTTCGGTAGGATATTCTCAACTGAATGTTCATGCCATCCACTGGGAGATAGAACAGCATAACCATGTGCCGGTTCCATCGTCAATTCTCCAATGCGTACATTTCTTCCATAATGCGGTAAAATAATCTCGTGTTCAGAATAAAAGTATCGTTTAGCAGTCTTAATATCGCAATTTTTTCGTTGAATAACAACCTTGTGCTTTTTAGTGAAGTAGATATCACTATTCGTTCTCGGCAACTCTTCAGAAAACTTCTGTGTTTCTGGAACTAATTCAACAACTGAGTACACATGCACAAACTCATGTTGATTTTTTACACTCTTGAGATAAACCGTTGTTATCTCAGCACATTTGTAGGGTCGTGCAAAGTCGTCAAACTCAGATTCATTCATATTGTTCTCCCAAATACCTACACCTACATTACTCCCTCATTAGTCAACACCCCCTACCTCGGCCCCAGAAACTTATCTCCATTCATATGAATCATGTGTTCGGGCAAGCAGGCAATCCAGACTTCGGTTTCCCACGCCAATGCTTCGGAAAATTGCTTGAATGTTTTAAAATCACAGAAGGCAGTCACATAGATTTTTCCAGCTGTTACACCCTCAGTCATGGATTCAATTTCCAGAATGCGTTTTGCGTCCATGGGGCCAACGCTCGTAACGGCTTCGATGAAATACAGCCAATGCTTGTCTTCGCGATATAGGATAACATCAGGCAATTTATCGTGGAGTGAAAGGGAAAAACCAAGAAGCAAGAGCATCTCCGCGTTCACGAACAGATCCTTTTCAGCTGTGTCCCCTACGTAGATGCACTCTGAATAGGGCGCGAAACGCGGCGCAAACTCTTCTAAAATCAACTTTTGCAATTCATTATGCTTACCGGCAGAAAACGACATTTCTTTTCCGTTAATCAGCACGGGCAATTTGGTCATTTGCTTTTTTGACGCATACATTGATACCAGAGATGGATGAGTATCCAAAAAGGCAAAAAGTGATGCTTCCCATGCATCGCTTTCAAACATCTTCAGCAATTCCAAAAACTCATTCGATAGCCGATAGCGATAATTTGGCGAATTTGTCGCCTTGCCGTTATCTTCGATGAGAGCTGCATTGCGAAAATGATGGATTGCCTGTTTGCGGAACGTCTCTCTGCTATTTTCTGCGTAACGCACCCCGTATGCCATATCGACGAACTGCAAAATATCGTGAATCCGAATCCAATTGTTGGTCGATGACTCCCAGGGTGCGTCCTCCGCAATGGAAGCCATCGCCAACAAAGTGTAGCAACAGATATCACTCTGTTGAGCTGCTGGCATATCAAGCGAAGAGAGAATAGCACGCGCCTCGTCGAGTTTAGGCATACAGCATTTCCTCCAGCAGAGTGTCACAGCACTTCGTCGAATAGTCTTTCCTTTCTATCAGTTTTTTCCCAAGCAGTTCCAAGTCGTTGCGTGCCGGCACAGGGATAGTATTCATTTCTGTGGCATTGACCTGAGTGGAACCATTGAGTATGCGGTAGTACATATCGTAGAGCGTTGAGTTGAGGACGGCGTATAACCCACAAACAAGTTCTTCGCTCATTTCCGAGTTATCGATGGTATCAATGAAGTTGATCTTATTCTGTGTGCTGATCTTTTTGTATTCTGGATAGTGGCTGGCTAGGTATACTGCGCATTGCAGGCGCCTTCGCTCTTCTTTCGTGGTGAAGCGCTTAACAAAGAGGTAGTTTCGGTTAAGCTGAACCATGCTGGGTAACTCATCAGAGATATATTCATTTTCTTTGCCTATCGGAAAAACGACACATCCGTTCTTGAGGTGTTGTGCGTAAAACAGCGGAACAATGTTGTCACCTTCACGATTGCGAAGAAGCTCTCTATGGCGAAAATCTACGGTCAATCCCGTTTTCATTTTAAGCCCAATCAATGGCATGGGTTTCCCGAGGGTGTTGACTTTTGTAAGAACGTCAACTTCATCTTGCGAAGTCACTAGATAGACATATTGTTCTTTACCTGACACAACCACATCATAGGGTACAGTCAACGCTTTGAGGTCATGGAAACCAGAGTCTGTCGATGAAGTCATCTGTATCATGGACGGAATCGATCGTGTTTTACGAACCTTCATGATCATCGTTTCTTGTAAAACACTTTCACTATCGAATACTTTGTTGCGGCTTGTAAAGATATGTATGTCTGTTAGCTTTCCATGTCGCAAAAGATATTCTCGAAAACGAGAAAAATATGCGCCAGAAGTCCATGAACGCGGAATAATATAAACCATTTCGCCATCATGGCATAGATTAAAAAGGCTCATTGCGGCAAACAGGAAGTAAATGTTTGGTGCACCAAAGCACACTTTTGACATGGCTACAGCTTCGCGCGAGTCTTTTGCAAGCTTAAAATACGGCGGGTTTGCAATGATGATATCGTATTTTTGTGGATTAGACTCTGCAAGCAAAGTAGCAGAAAAGTCATCGGTTTGCGACAATATATAATCCTTTTTAATGATTCTCGCACGCAATGGTATTTTTGAAACGCTTTTCAGATATTCTATATTCGCTGAAAGCAGAGGAATAATATCTTCATTTGTCTCATAGCATGTAAGTTCTATCTCTCTGACTATAGAGAAGGACTTTTCTATCCTCTCAACACAGGCAGCAGACAGCATTCCTGAACCTGCGCCAGGATCAAGAACACGAACAACTTCTTTTGAAGGAATACAAAAAAGGCTTGCCATATAACGAGCTACAACTTTTGAGGTAAAAAACTGACCGTAGGATTTTCTCGTTTCCTTCGATTTGGACAGAATATAATTATCAGTTTGCGTCGCTATGTAATCCAACATATGTTCTGACATGATACCCTCCCGGCTAAACGCGATGCTGAGTATTCCCCCCCTCTTATCTCTAATAACTGCTTGTCCATCAAAAGGCCATACAGAAAGTATTTGACGATTCTGAGCTAGAGCCTGGGGCAACTATCCGAAATTTTCGGATAGTTCAAAGCGGCCAGTGAACCGCGAAGTTAAGCAATAACACTTTGCCCTTCACCCACAAGCAATGCGCGGCCCCCTCCGTCGACTTCGTCGACACCTCCCCTTTTAGGGGAGGCACGCAGGGGGTGTGGGAACTCCCCCTGTCGGCAAGCACTTCCCCTTTGGGGGAACTCTGTCCCCCTCTAAAGAGGGGGACAGAGTTCCCCCACAAAAAGAAAAGCTAATGCATAGGAACCCCGGTGATAACGACGTTATCCAGGCGAGTCGTCGTCGAAGCAGCGGGTACTGCGTAAGGATGAATGCCGATATAGATACTGTCTTTGTTGGCAGCTTTGGGTAATGGAATCCAGGTCAGGGTTTGGGGCACGTAGACATTATTCCCGGATGTTTCCAGTCTGTCGATTTCGACAATTTTGTCGTCGCCTGCGATATATATGGTTGCAAACTTTTTGCTGTTTGTACTGGAGCCAGCGACAAAATAACTGAATTGAATATCGGTGTATCCGGTCGTTTCGACGAGAATCATCCAGTGCTGATCGAGAATGAACGCAGGTTCTGCTTTGGTTGACCAACCGCTTGCATAGATAGCACGGCTGGAACCGCCTTGGCCTCCCGTCGAAGAAATCGACACTGCTCTGTCGATATTCGATATCATGAGAACGCTGCCCCCCATAATACCCCGGTCGGGTGTAAGCATGCCATCGGAATCAGGCAGGCGTCCCGTTTCAAAATCCCAAAGGGCCAATATGACAGGATCGGCAGAGATCAGGCAAGAGGTTGCGTTTGCGCATTTGCCGCTTTCGCACGCCTTTTCGGGTTGCAGTTTGCCGTCAAGACATGCCTGAATCTTTCCGTCTTGACAAATATTATCCGTACAAACCGCTGCGGGTTTACATGTCTTTGAATCGGCGCACTCACCGCTTTCGCACGCCTTTTCGGCTTGCAGCGAACCGCCATGGCATTCCTGAATCTTCCCATCTTGACAAATATTATCCGTGCAAATTGCTGCAGATTTGCACGTCTTCGCATCGGCGCACTCACCGCTTTCGCATGCCTTTTCAGCTTGCAGTTTGCCGTCAAGGCACTCCTGGAATTTTCCGTTATGGCAAACATTATCTGTACAAGTTGCTACAGATTTGCAGGTCTTGGTATCGGCACACTCGCCGCTTTCACACGCCTTTTCGGCTTGCAGCGAACCGCCATGACATTCCTGAATCTTTCCGTCTTGACAAATATTATCCGTGCAAATCGTGACGGATTTGCAGGTCTTGGTGTCGGCACACTCGCCGCTTTCGCACGCCTTTTCGACTTGCAGCGAGCCACCGAGACATTCCTGAATCTTCCCGTTTTGGCAAATATTATCCGTGCAAATCGTGACGGATTTGCAGGTCTTGGTATCGGCGCACTCCAGGCTTTCGCACACGATGGCTGTTTGTAGTTTGCCGTCGATGCAGTTTTCATAAATGCCATCTTTACAAACAGATTCTGTACATGAAATCGGTTTATCATCAGCACACGCACCTGCCATTGCCGCGATGCATGCAAATTTCAACAACCTCTTCATAAAACCTCCACAAAAATATACAATCATTTCACCACGATACTGTACGATGTTGAAGTCTGCTATCTGAAAGCACGTCATACATTAAGAGGTAAACCACGACAATTTCCCCCTGTTTATAGGCTGTCACCAGTACTGACATGGCCAGGCATCGTGTGGTCGTTCATGTGAAGGCTCTGTTCGAGACGCTTCACATAGACGTAACGTATCACAGGGAGATATTGGTATGGAAGCATCATCCCACTGGCACAACATTCTACCCACAAGCGATACGCTGTAGAGGCATGACAGGGCCATGCCCGCGCAGGGGGCGTGGCAGGGCCATTGAGTTCTAAAATTCTCTTGCGAAAACCCATCTCATCATGTGACAAATTTCGCCAAAAATGATGCTCTTCGCCACTTACCCACAAGCAATGCGCAGCATTGCAGGGGGTGTGGGGGAACAAGTTCCTCCACAAAAATAAAAGGCGCGGCGTATCTGCGCAGCAGATAGCAGCGCCCGGCCGCGTATTGCCCGGCCAGCCGGGCAATAGCGGACGTTTCAAACTAATTCTGTCACATCCTCACACACGATGGCATCATTATGATAGATGCAGCAGGTCGGCGCGGCCTGCCCGGCTGCGTACATATTCCGAGCGAGGCCATGCCTCCTGCTCGCTACCCATAGAAACGCACATGGATCTTCTAAACCCCAAAGTAGGCGAAACCGTCCAAACGACCGCTCGAATCGTCCGCATTCGGTTCCAGTCGCAAGACGGCACGTTCTGCATCGTCGATGCCGTCACCCGAAAACGCAACCAATTTACCATGGTCGGCCCACTGGCCACCTTCAAAATGGATGACGAAGTCCGCGTCCGCGGCACCTGGGTCGACTCAAAATACGGCGTGCAGCTGCGCGTCGAAACCTGCGAAATCGCGCTGCCTTCCACCACCGAAGGCATCGCTCGCTTTCTCTCAAGCCAAATTAACGGCATCGGCCCAAAACTCGCCGAACGCATCGTCGACGCCTTCGGCAACAACACCATCACAACGCTCGACCACTCACCCGATGATCTGCTCAAGGTCAAGGGAATCTCCCCAAAACGTCTCACCGCCATCAAGGAAGAATGGGAGAAAAAACAAAGTACACGCCAAATCTTCGTCTTCCTCCAGGGACACGGCCTCTCCTACGAACTCTCCGCCAAACTCCTCGCCCTTTACGGCAATAAAACCATCCCCATCCTCCAGCAGCAGCCCTACCTGCTCGCCAAAGAAGTCAATGGCATCGGCTTTCGGCGCGCAGATGCCATTGCCAAAAACATGGGCTTCCCAACAGATTCACCCACGCGCATTGAAGCCGGCATCGACTACGTACTCTACGATGCCGAATCAAACGATGGGCACTGCTGCCTGCCCCTGCAAAAACTCATCGATGCCGCCACCAATCTGCTGCAAATCCCGCGAGACAATATCCTGCCCTACATTGATGATCTCGTCAGCCGTCGCACCATTCGAACCGAGATAGATGATACCGGAGAAATGCTCGTCTACAGAGCATACATGTGGAACCTCGAAAATGCCGTTGCACAGGAAATCGCGCGCATCGCCAAAAACTCAGGGCCCGCCGTCACAGATGAAAAAGTGATGATCCGGCGATGCGAAGCAGAACTCGGCATTGAGCTTGCCCCTACCCAAAGGCTGGCCGTCTCTCTCGGGCTCGGGGAAAAACTCATGGTCATCACAGGCGGCCCGGGCACCGGAAAAACCACCCTCATCAAAGTATTCGTCGCTGCCGCCGAAAAAAGTGATCGCCCCGTCTTCCTCGCCGCACCCACGGGAAGAGCCGCCAAACGGCTCGCCGAAACAACCGCCTGCGACGCCAAAACCATTCACAGGCTCCTCGAATACGCCTACCAAGATGATACCAGAGGCAATTTTACCAAAAGCAAGGACAATCCCCTGCCAAACGGCGTCTACATCATCGATGAAGCCTCCATGATCGACCTGGCCCTCATGCGTGCACTCCTCACGGCCATGCCCGACGAAGCACAGATCATCTTCGTCGGAGACGTCGACCAGCTCCCCAGCGTGGGCTCAGGCACCGTCCTCAAAGACCTCATCGCCTCTGGATGCCTGCCCATCGTCCGGCTTGATACCGTCTTCCGACAGGCCGAACAAAGCCTCATCGTCAAAAATGCTCACCGCATCAACAACGGAAACTACCCCGAAATCCCCTCAAAGGAAGACATGGCCGCCGCAAACTGCGAATTCTTCCTCATCCAGACCACCACCCCAGATCACGCCGAAAATCTCATCCAGCAGCTCGTCTGCGAAAAAATCCCACAACGCTTTAATCTCGATCCCCAAAACGATATCCAGGTCCTGTGCCCCATGCGGCAGAATGCCGGCGGGGTCGAGCGCCTCAACAGAATCCTGCAAAATAAACTCAACCCAAACGGACAGCCCATCCCGCACAAATCCCTCACCTTCCGCGTCGGCGATCGCGTCATGCAGCTCAAAAACGACTACGACAGGGACGTCTACAACGGCGATATCGGCACCATCATCACACACGCCGGCAATAAAACAACCATCGATTTCGACGGCAGACTTGTCGAGTACGCTTCACAGCACCTCGAAAACCTCCAGCACGCATACGCCTGCACTGTACACAAAGCCCAGGGCAGCGAATACCCTGCCGTTATCTGCGTCTTCCTGCGAAGCCAAAGCTTCATGCTGCAAAGAAACCTCGTCTATACGGCCCTCACAAGAGCCAAAAAACTCGCCATCTTCATCACAGACCCAAACACACTCAGCCACGCCATACGAAACAACCGGCCTGCCGAGCGCTTTACACAGCTCTCCAAACGCATCACACTTGCCCTGTCAGCGTCACAGGATTAAGCGCGAACTGCCCCATTTCAGGCAATAAAAAAGCGATGCCTTCACGGCATCGCTCCCTGTCCAAAAACGAAAAGATTAGAAAATCTCCAGCCCCTGCTTGACCTTCGCATCGTTCTTCTTGCGAGCCGCTGCTTCCCTCTTGGCTTTCTCCTTCTTCTCCGCCTCGACCTTCGCCTGCGTCGTCCTGCCCTCAATGATGGCAATATCATCATCCGATAAGCCTGCCAGCAAATTCACACTCGTCGACTTCCCAAGCAGCGCATCAACGGTGTTCATATCTGTCGACGAACGATCTTCCGTCAGCGCATCAATGGCACTGCTCACAGCAGGACCGCTGTTGACCGACGCATAATACGCCTTATGCTTCGCCGTAAGCCCCTTGCTGACAGAATCCTGACTAAATACCATCAAAAAGGTATTATATGAAGCATACTTGTTCTTCACAACCAGCTTCGTCCCGCCTTTATCCTGCCAAATCGACTCCAGGAAGTTCGCGTCATCATCCCAAACCTCATCAGCCGGTTCACCGTACTTGTTTGCTGCCGTCGCCACAAACGTAGAAAATGATACTGGCCCAAGGTAACTCGAATCGTAGACAATCGCGATCTTATAAAGTGCGTCATTATGGAAAAAATAATACTTCGTCGCAATATCCTCACGCTGCGTAATCATCGCCTCATTGTTGTCGGGCATAAACTCCTCGCCAACAATCGACACAGACAGCGTCGCAACATTGCCGCGCGCCAGCGGCATATACGACTTCTTCATATGCTCAACGCGCTCCGCATGCGTTTTCATCAACATATCTGCATAAGCCAAATCCGTTATCCCCGCAGCCTTGGCACGATAATCCGACATGATCTTTTCTTCCAGCATGCGCATCACCTTCGCATGATCCATGCCCCACTGCAAATCCCCCAAAACGGCATCAAGCGAAGCATTCGAAACCTTCGTTGCCTTCGCAGCCTTCCTCGCATACGCCTCAGTGGGTGTACCAACAAACGCACCAAACGCCATGGACACACACACCGCCACTGCCACCGACGTTAAAAGCCTTCTCATATCGCTTCCTCCCTGTGTCAAAGTTTGCGCACTCCACACATCGCGCTGCGCCCAGCATACATGATTTTCTCCGTCCAGCAAATAAGATGCCACCAAATACCCACAAAACGCGCATCCAGGCTCTGCCAAACTCAAACAGCAATAAAGGGGGAAGTATCCCCCTGCGTGGCTATGTGCTCGGCCAAAGGCCTTGCGCGCATACGCCACGCCCCCCTCTGCGGGGGCATTTGCCCCCGCAACGCCCCCAATTGGACACACCCTGACAATAAACCTGTCACCCACCCACAACAAACCTGCCGTCCGAATATCATCCAGCGCGTCCACTGCCCTCCATCCCATCGCCGTCATTATTGATTTGTTCTTAAGCAGCAAAAACGATAAAATAATGAGGCCGAAAAAACAGGCCAAAGCAGAAAAGAATTCACTGTCTCAGGTTGATGCGATGAAAACCCACATATTTGCCCTTTCTTTCCTCTTATTATTCATATTTCCACTGACCTCCCTGGCACAGGACACAACCAATGAGCATCCGACGCGAGTGAGAGCGGACTGGGCCGCCGATTCCGTCATCGTTGGCGGGAGCGCGGCAATGAGCCTGACGCTTCTGCTTTTAGAGAGCGAAATCTCACCCAGTCAATGCAAATGGTGCCGGCAAAATAGCTTCGACAACGCCGTGACGGATGCGTTAACCTGGCCGAATCCAAAGTATGCCGCCACCACTTCCGATATCATTGCCTTTGGGGTGATACCGGCACTCAGCCTGGGGGGCATCGCATTAAGCAGTTCCCTCAGCGGAAGATACCAGGAGTTGGGGCACGACACCATGATCATGGCCCAGGTTATCCTCCTCAATACGATGATCAACCAATTCACCAAACTCGTTGTCGGGCGAGAGCGGCCCTATGTCAGCAGAGGAAATATTGGCGGCTACAACAACGAAAATGATAAAAATCTCTCGTTTTATTCAGGGCATAGCAGCTTCGTCTTCGCTACGGTCGTAGGGGCGGCAACATTGGCGCACTACCAGGGCTACGATGCTGAGCCCTACATATGGGCGATAGGCATACCGCTTGCCACGCTTGTTGCCTATCTTCGCGTGGCTGCACAAAAGCATTACCTAAGCGATGTCCTGGTTGGTGCAGGCATAGGGTCGCTCATCGGATTCCTCATCCCCTACCTGCACCGCGAAAACGCAAAATCACAAAAATCAACACCACACTTGTGGGGAAGTGCAAACGAAAAAGGCTTCTTCCTGACCTATGGGTCACAATTTTAGAACATTTTCAGCTTAAATCACCGCATGCCCTCTGTCTCAGAACTGCAAGTACACGCAGACTGTTTATCCTTTGCTGCAATGCGAGGTATTTGGCCACAAGCGATTCTACCCACAAGCAATGCGTAGCATTGCAGGGGGTGTGGGGGAACGAGTTCCCCCACATAAAAAAGAAAAATGCTCTAACCGCCATCAAGTGCCAACAGGGCCTCGGCCGCATAGCTGGGATTGCCGCTGCGTTTATTCGAAAACGCCACAAGCAGTGAGCGTCCCTTCTCGGAGCCATGCCGTGCTGCCGCCTCAGCTGCAGCAACCCGAACGGTTGGCTCTGCGAGAAAAGACCCCGCAACTCGAAGCAACCCCTCAATACAGGCCTCACTACCATAGTCACGAAGCGCCAGAACCGCCGGATAAACAAATCGCTCATCGTTCAAATACGCCACCAGCGAAGGCTCCAGCGACAGCCGCAATGCGGCATCGCCCAGGCTCAGGCGAGCGAGTAACACGTGAAATGCTTCCACCCCAAGTGCATACCTGGCCTGTTCTGTCAATACTTCCTCCGCCCAGGACGGACGCAAACGGCAAATCGCCTGGCTGGCTAAAATGCGCAAATCTTCATCCTTCGAGCTGGTGCCTGCCCGCACGCGCGCCAAATAGTCTTCCCCCTCTTCATTGCGAAGCTCAGCCACCCAAAACGCCTGATAACGAACATCCGCATCAGCGTCATCAAAACACCGGCGATAATACGCTGTCAGCGCATCCTCCAGCGTCCCTTCCAGACGCGAAATCAAAACCAGCAGCCCTTGCCGCACCAGGGGATCGACTTCCTCATCACCCACCCATGCGACAAGATGTTCGCGAAACCCAGGCTCCTTGAGCGTCTCTACGCTGCAAAGCGCCAACAAGCCCTCTCGAACATCTCGATACTCGCTCCCCAACAAACGCAAAACCAAGGACTGAAAGGCTGACGACCCAAGCCCACAAAGAACCTCAAGTCCAGACGCTCGTCGACTGGCCGAACCATGGCTCAACGCTGATAACAACACAGACTCGTCCATGACTGACTCCTCGCATGCCCCAGATAAAAAAAATGGTCGGCACATATGTGCCAACCACTACGGAGGCGGAGGGATTCGAACCCCCGGTACTCGCAAAAGTACAACGGTTTTCAAGACCGCCGCTATCGACCGCTCAGCCACACCTCCGTCTGCGCTTCTATGCTCTTTGCGCCGTTTATGCAACCCATTTTGGCTCAAAAAAAACCACGGGCAAATGCCCGTGGCAAATCATACTTAGTATAAACCTAAATCCCTGACACGCGCTTCGGATAGCGAATCACCAAACTCTTATCAGCCTCGCTCGTCACAAGATTGATCTGCACTGGCGATCCTGTGCGCATGCTGCAATAGCTTGACTCAAAGTTTACCATGAAGTCCCTGTCCAACACATAAGGCTTGAAGTTCTTGTCGTCCGTCTCACCCTTGGGCACCGTCCCAACGTCAATTGAGAACTCATTGCAGAGGAAATACTCGCGATCCGAGTTGGCAAAATACGCCTTCGTATTGCAGCCATGCATGCAGGTACAGGCTGGACCAGGATTCGCACGAGGCCTGTCTGTAGGAACGCCATCAAAAGACTCGTTGCAGTCCGAGGGCAAACATGTCAGAGGCATCGCCTCTGTGCAGATCGTATTGACGGCCTCACCAATCCGCTGGCCAATGGCACCAAGCACGGGACCAAACGCACCGTTATCGCCATTGGAATCCTCAGAACACACCTGCTCGGCGCCGCCACTGGCGGTAGCAGAATAAAATGCCTCACTCTTGCAGCAAATCGGCGCATAAATCGGATCATTGTCAAACATCTCGCCAAACAACTGATAACGATAGCTCTGGTTACCGGCATCGCCACACCAGTTTTCGGGGAATGCCGTATTATAGCGAACACCGCGATCGCGATTGATGATCGACGCCACAATCACATCCGATTTCGCCATGGCATCCAGTTCCCTGATTATCTCAGCCGGCGTCAAACCCGATGAACCATTAAAAAGATCAGCGCGATCTTTCTTGTAGAGCGGCTCGTTGCTGACCTTTACAAGGTCAAGAATCGTTCTGAAATACGAAGCACGGGTATCGAGGAAATTATCGCACCGCTTCTTGCCCGCCGCATCTATCGGGCAGTAGATATACGCCTCTGCCACGCAGTCTACTGGATTGTCAACGCACCACTCAAGTGCTCTGCGTGACGTTTCCGTCCCATCCACACACCAGGCACGAAGCGACTTTGTCACGCCCTCATAGGTCACCAGCTGACCGGGAGACGTAATCAACTCACTGCCGCCTGTCAAAGATGCCCGTTGCACTCTGTCGTCGCGCGTCATCACACAACTGTCTTCAATGTTGCGGCGCGTTTCGCACTGAACCGTCTGATCGTTCTGAATGTGCCCGCTGCTGCGCTCTGTGTCACTGCAGTCATTCTCATCCGTGACAAACACTATCGAAAGAATCGAGTCAGGACGCTTAAACTCATGCTCTGTTAAAAGCACCTTCCTCAGCGTCGAAAGACCACGCTCAATGGGCATGCCTTCATTGCCTACCAACGCCTGGCAACGGAAAAGATTGCGTATCTTTGTCGTTCGCTCCGCCACAGGAAGATCCACAAAATCTCTGCTCTCGATCCAATTCTTCCCACCCACAAAGTAGCGCGAACACTCCAACGCCATCGCATCAATATCGGCATCCGTCAGCTTCTCACAGCCCGTCACACACGAAGGATCCCTGTTGATCGTCCTGAGCAGGCTGCGGACAGACTGCCTCTTGAGACCGTCGGTGGTAAAATTCAACCGCGGAGACGTCAAAAATCGATCACTCGTCGTCGTCGTCGCCAAACGGAAATCCGCATTCGCCTGAATCAGCTTGCCGATAAAACTTCCGAAGTTCTCATCCAGATTCTCCTGCTCATCAAGCATTGAGTTCGAATCGTCAATGACAAACAAAATGTCAACGCTTCGTGCCGAACCAGAATCCAGAACCTGCTTCTTGCCAGCACTCAATGACGTGGAAAACGGTGTCAGTCCGTGCTCATTACAGGCCATGCCACATACAAGCGATACCGCCGCCGCACTCACACAACCAACTGTCAACAATTTGCTCTTCAATCGCATATCAGAACTCCTGGATACCTAGTCGATGACTGTACCTGTCACACGATGTCGCACAGTACGCGCTGGCGCCGCGTACACAATGAACCTCAAACCGAAGCCAAGTTTAGCACACCAGCAACACCTTGTAAAGAAGACCTGCCAACATCTCTCCCCCCAAGACACTGGCATCAAAGCACGCTCACACTAAAAACGCTGCCCCGTCTTGGCAAAAAACTTCATCAAATCCCAAAACAAATACCCGCTAAGAACCAGCAGCAACACACCCACAATCCAGGGAAGAAACACAAAACTCAACACACTGCCGCCCAGCGCGATCGCCAAAACCGTCTTCTTGCGGCGACCCTGCACCCTCACAAGATTATTCATCTCCACCTCCAAACACACGCACAACACACGCACAGCACAAATTCGTGCCTTGCTCAGACCAGCAAAACCATACTATACACAATAGCCACAATGCCGCTCAAGGCAAAACCTGCCCGACAATGGCACACTACGGCACTAAACTCAAGAACGCCTTTACAACCACACCAACTGACTGCCACGAGAAAACACATGCCTTCATTCAAAAAAAAATGCATCGACCTCATTCCCGCCGCACTCACAAGCCGTGCCCTCGGCGCCATCTCCGACATCCACTTCCCCAAAACCATCCAGCACGCCATCAACTTCGCCTACGCCAAAATCGCAAACCTTAACATGGATGAAGCCGAATCCCCCCTCCAGGACTACAACTCCCTCAATGCCCTCTTCACCAGAAAACTCAAACCAAACGCACGAACTCTCGAAAACGCCGACATCATTTCACCCGTCGACGGAAAACTCTCCGGCTTCGGACGCGCACAGCAGGGAAGCGTTATCGAAGCCAAAAAACAACACTTCACCCTCGAACAACTCATCGGCACCTCCGCCCAGGCTGACTGGCTCAACGACGCCTACTATTTCATCATCTACCTCTCACCAAGAAACTACCACCGCATCCACGCACCCGCCACCGGCACCATCACACACCTGAGCTACGTCCCAGGAAGACTCCTGCCCGTCAACCGGCTGGGACTGACTATGGTCGATGACCTCTTCCCAACCAACGAACGCCTCACCACACTTATGCTCGACAAAAAACAACGACACCTCGCCATCGTAAAAGTCGGCGCCACCTGCGTTGGAAGAATTACAACCACATACAACACCCTCACCACAAACGACGCCCATAAACGACACCCCCTCTGCGAAGCACTGCCCGAACCCGTACACGTACAGGCCGGCGACGAAATCGCCACCTTCAACCTCGGAAGCACCATCGTCCTCCTCCTGCAGGGCAAAAACTTCCACCCAAACCCTGCCCTCACACTCAATCAGCCCATCACACTGGGAACCGCGCTGGGCGCCTACCATACCTGACACCACTCAGATATAACTCAAAAGCCATCAAACCCACAGACAACCACCACCCCCGGCCGCTTCGCGACCCCTTCCCGCAAGAATCGCGAAAAATTACACGTAGAATTTCCGCTTTGCCCATTTTTGGGTTAATATGGCTTGGTCTTTTTGAAACCGAAAGGTTAAATGTTCAACCTCAGACTTGAGCTCATCATAAGTGCAAAGGCAACATGGATACCGAAGATAAACTCAATGCTGCAAACCACGACGCGTCTTTCGATCCAGACGCAGCCGAACTCCTCAAAGATCTCGAAGATGACGAAGAGGATGATGCTGCCCAAGATGCCACTGCCCAAAGCAGCCCGTCGCTGGTACGGCTCTTATCTTCCGCCTCAGAGCTGGAAACCATCGCCACCGTGCCAAGCCTCCCCATCGTTTCGCAAAAAAACCAGGAAAACGACATCATCGAACGATATCGGCAATCCGTCGCCGAAGTCTCCCTCCTCAACGCCGACAACACCCCCGAACAAACACCACAAACACCTCCACCACCACCCGCCATTGATACGCAAACCGAAAACGACACTGCACCACCACCCAAAACACCCGCTAAAAAACCACAATCTCCCTCACAGCAAAAAATATCGGCCAAAACACCCACAAAACAAAAAGACGAAGAACCACCCAAAACCTCTCTTCCAAATACCGCCAAAGGCTCCCCGCCGCCCGTTCCGCCGCCACCACCCACAACAAGCACAGCCAATCCGCGTATCCTACGCGATAACGAAACCGCCTGTACCCAGGAAATGCTCTCCGACATCATGGCCGGCGGAAAAGATGATGAAGCCCGCGATCTGGCCGCACACAAATTCCCCGATAATGGCTGGTACACTCAGGTCTTCAACGACGACTTCCTGAGAACCATACCCAAAAGCTCGACACGGCAAACCAAACGCGAAGCCAAATTCATCATCGACAGACTGGGCATCGAAACCGGCGCACGCGTCCTCGACCTGGCCTGCGGATACGGACGGCACACCATCGAACTCGCCAGGCAAGGCTTCGACATGGTCGGCCTCGACCTCTCCATGGTCATGCTCAAAAAAGCACTCGCCGACGCACAAACCGCCGGACAGGTCATCAAATTCGTCCACGGAGATATGCAAAAACTCTCCTTCAAAGCCATCTTCGACGCCATCTACAACGTCCAGACAAGCTTCGGATACTTCGACGATCAAAAAAACTTCAAAGTCCTCCAGGGCATCTACCGCGCACTCAAACCCGGCGGCGTCTTCCTCCTCGAAACCGTCAACCGCGACTTCATCGTCGAAGATCTCCCCCTGCGCCTCTGGTGGAAAGCCCACGAATGCATGCTCCTCGAAGAAATCGACATCGAACACATCTCGGGCTTCCTCAAAGTCAAGCGCTCCTTCGTCTTCGATGAACCAGCACGCGCGCCGTGGGAACAAAATATCAATATCCGCCTCTACACCCCCATCGAACTGCGCGCCATGCTCATGCGCGCCGGATTCTCCGTCGTCGAACTAAGCGGCGACTACTCCCTCCCAGGCGCTTTCTTTGGGGCCACAAGCCCAAAAATCATATTCGTCGCCGAAAAACACATCAAATAACCACGCAGGCACAATCACAATCGCCTGCCACATAAAACCAAAAGCCACGGCTGAGGGGGAAGCTTCCCCCTGCGTGGCTATGCGCGCCACCAAAACTCCCATGAAAGGCGCGGCGTATCGGGGCACCCGATAGCCGCGCCCGGCCGCGTATTGCCCGCCACACGCGCGGGCAATAGCGGGCGCTCCAAACAAACTGCACCCAAAACCACGGCTTGCATACGCCGCTACCCCCTCTGCGGGGCCGGGGTAGCCGGCCCCGCAACGCCCCGCTTGAGGAATTGCCCCACTCTGTACGGCCGTAGCGCGCTACACTCCCAGCCAATCCTTGGCGTCTTTGACGATTTTGCATTAATCGCACGCAAATTGCGCCTTTCAATGATTCAGTATTTTTCCGCTGCATCTCGTCACCTCTGCAGGCAATGCAAAGTATGTGGCTCCAAACGAAACACTTTGCCCTCTACCCACAAGCAATGCACAGCATTGCAGGGGGTGTGGGGGAACAAGTTCACCCACAAAAACAAAAAAACATTTTCTGCGTCGGTTTCTCAAAAAATCGCCCTCTTAATAAGTGAGACCCACACCATGAGGCGATCCATGACGCAAACAAATGCTCTCCTTGAACACTTCAGATCATTTGCCCAAAACAACCTCACGCCCATCCACGAATCCCCCTCACTGCACGCCCTGAAAGCCTCCTTCCAGGATGCAGCCCAATGGAAAACACACGCTGCCGACCTCTACATCATCCCTTTGCATCAAAACTCACCCGCCCCAGGCCTTAAGTTTCTGCACACTTTCCTCAAAAACACCTCAAACGCACTCATCGCCCTGCTCAAACCGCAAACCCTCGATCTCTTCGCACACTCCCCCATCACCAACACCCTCATCCAGGCACATGACATCGACTGGATGAGCAACAACTTCTGGAAACTGACAGCCTGCAGCACATTTCTTGAGCTCCTGCTGCGCATCGAAATTCACTTCGGGAAAAAACGCCTCGAATCAAAGTTCGTCTCCGATTTCAAAAAAGCACAAAGAAAACTCTCCCAGGCCTGGCAAAATCTTCCCCCCAACACCACACCCCAAACACGGCAAATCCTCGCACTCGATACGCTCCTCAGGCTCCTGTTCCTCGCCTTTCTGGCCCAGCAGCATCGCCTCGACCTGCGCCCAAATTTCATCCTCGAAGAAGCTGCTCGCACCCGCGCCGAACAACGAAGTATCTACCAGCACTTCATCCGCCCCTTCTTCTTCGGCACACTCAACCTCCCCCCTCGGCGCCGCGCTTCAAGAGCCAAAGCCTTTGGAAAAATACCCTTCCTCAACGGCGGTCTCTTCCAGCCCACCCACCTTGAGGCGCAAAATCCACAGCTCGACGTCCCCAACGACATCCTGCATGACATTCTGATTCGCTGCTTCCAGCACTACACCTTCTCAACCAAAGAATGCACCTCCTCCGACAGGCTCGACCCCATGATGTTGGGTCACGTCTTCGAATCCCTGATGGATCGTGAAAAACGCGCCAAAACGGGCTCCTTCTACACGCCGATGAATCTCGTCAAAAATATCGTCTCCCGAGCCTTCAAACACTGGCTAGCGCAAAAAACTGACGTCTGCCCCAAGACCATTCAGCGCTTCCTCGAACATCCAAACACCACCCACATGACACCTCACGATGCCGAGATGCTCGACAATGCCCTGCAGCATATAAAAATTCTCGACCCGGCCGCCGGAAGCGGCGCCTTCCTTCAGGGAGCTTTTCATCTCCTGCATGCCACAAGACGTGCTCTGATCACGCATATGGGAAAAGAGGAGCACCCCGGCATTCTCGCAAGGCACATCCTCCTGCATAACCTCTACGGCATCGATATCCTCGAACAGGCCAACAGGATCTGTGAACTCAGGCTATGGCTGGCCACCACCAGGTTTTACCGCGAAGACGAACTGCTCCCTCCCCTGCCCAACCTGGATCTCAATATCCGCTGTGGCCACACGCTCATCGATCTCTCGCAATATGCCTGTGTCCTTGGCATCAACACTCCCAAACACGATCCCAAAGCTGCCAATCTCGTTCAACGCTACGGACTCGCCAATGCCGTCGCAAAACGAAGGCTGGCCGCACAAATTGATCGCCTCACCCGGCAGCGCGAACAACAGCTCACCCAAAACCTTATGCAAAAATGTCATCACGACATCCAGGATCTGCAAAACCTGGCAGCACAAAAAGACCTCTTCGGAAAAACCGCATCCCTGCCATTTGCACTTCGAAAAAAACTCTCCACACTGCAACAACACTTGCGCCAACTCCAGGAGGGGCAACAGGCAAATGCCCCAACCTCATTTGCCTTCGACATCCATTATGCCGAAATCATGGCTCAGGGCGGATTCGACATCATCCTTGGCAATCCCCCCTGGTTTTCCCTGCACAACTGTTCGACCCAAGAACAGAATATCCTCAAAGTGCTCTACAAAACCGCCTCTGCACCCAAAACCAAAGACTTCAAGGCGCAAGCCACCGACATCAGCGCCCTGTTTGTCGAAAAATCCATCCAATGCCTCAAACCAGGTGGCATCATGGCCATGCTCCTGCCCAACAAGCTCTTCGCTGCGCCAAGCTACGGCAGTTTTCGAAAGTTTATTGCCGCACAGGCATCCATTCTGGAATCCAGAGATTGGGCCGATTCCAAAGAAAACACCTTCGCTGCCGCCACCTATCCCGCAGACCTCATACTGCAGCGCATCGACGCAGCTCAGAGATCACAAAACGCCTGCCTCCTTCCACACGAAACCTGCCGCCTTGATCTTTCTGCCCCAACGCCCGAAGAAAAGTCGTTCCTTGCCATCCCCAATACCCTCAGCAGCCACTTCACCATCAAACGTGGCATCTGCACAGGCGCAAACGATCTCTTCGTCCTCAAGCCCTCCTCCGATCAGGCCCAGCACCTGGCACCATGCCATCGCGATCCACGACTCGCCCCACACGCCTTACCCTACCTCATGACTGCACTTCGCGGCGCCAACATCGCCCCCTATGCTTTCTCCCCCAAAGAGGCGATCCTGTTCACGCACGACCACGAAAACCTCTCAAAAATGCGTCCTCTCCATCCTCACGTGCTGGCCTGGCTCGAAACGCACAAGCAACGGCTCGCCCAGCGAGCTGGCTTGGGAACAAAACCGTACTACGCACTCTTTGGGGTCAGTCCGTATCTCTTTAAACCAAAAGTTGTCTGGCGCGACATCGCCTGTGACCTTACCGCATGCTTTATCCCTGACCCCTCGGTCATGCCTCTGAATACAGTCTATTACATCCCCGTCCAGTCCGAAGACGAAGGCTACCTCCTCTCGGCCTATCTCAACGCCAAACCCATTCGAGAGTTCTGCCGGCTGCGCGCTGAACATGCCCAAAACGACTATCGACGATATTTCGCATGGCTCATTGGACAAATTCCATGGCCCTTTCATCGGCATTCTGCCCAGGGAGATGTCGAGCAGATCATTCAGCTCTCCAGAGCATGCCACGACCGCCCATCCCCCTCAAGGCTGCAAAAGAACCAGGCGCGCCTGGATACCCTCATCCAGCGATGCCTCTATGCCAACGCCATCACACACTGATGACCACAAACACACAACCGATGCCAGCACAGCACCATGCCCCCCCATATCAGGTCTGCCGCTTCGCCCTCGAACCTTCCATCCCGCCAGAACTAAACGCCCTGCCCAAACTCACACCCCCTCAACAAATCTGCCTGTCACATGCCATACGCATCATCGAAGCACGACGTGCGCTCCTGCTCTGCGAAGAAACCGGCAGCGGAAAAACCTACATCGCCTCTGCACTTGCCGCCATCCTGGAAAAGAGAAAAATCACTCACCACACCCTGCTCATTGCACCAACACACCTCATCCCAATGTGGACTGCTGCTCTCAAAGCTTTCCACATCCACCCCACCACATGCTCTTTCCAATGCCTCAGCCTTGGACACAACCCCACACTCATGCCTGACGCCACACTCGTTCTCGTCGACGAGGCACATGGTTTCAAAAACCCATCCACAAAACGCACTGCACAGCTCGCACAAATCGCCTCCAACCAATACCTGTGCCTCATTACGGCAACCCCTGTGTCGCTCTGCCTCAAAGATCTCCATACGCTCATGCGGCTGTGCGGCTACCCTTCTGATGCCAACCTCATTCATTCACCATGGCTGCGCGATTACGCACGCGCCATCACACCACAAGCCTACGCATGCCCATTGCCAACATGTTCAGTTCAGGCCAGACACAGCACCCTGCCCTACCCCATTGAGCCAGCCGCATCGTGCGAGGCGCTCGCACGCATCGCACAACATGCCAATTGGCTCGTCTTTAAGGGCAATGATGACGACTCAACCTCCAGCCTGCTTCCCAGTCTGATCATCGACAGACTGCTCAGCCACCCAAGCGCCTGCTACGCAACAATGAAACGCCTGGAGCGCTACTACGCGTCGTGTATGAAACATGGCAGCATGCGACCGCTCTCCAGACGCGAATACCAATGCCTCTTTGGGACAGACGGTGCCCAATACCCACTGCCCTTCATGTACCCAAAATCTGTAAAATCCTCACGATGCCTCAAACAACACCTGAATCACCTCAATGCACAGATTCAAAATGCACTGCAACTTCTGCAGGAAATCTGTCGCAATGACGAAAAAATCAAAACCCTCCAGCGCTTCATCGACACCATTCCCAATGAACAACAAACCATCATTTTCACACAATTTGCAGATACGGCTCGATATCTCGCAAAACACCTCGCCAAAACTCGAAAGATCGCACTCATCACAGCCTCCGACTGCCACTACGCCAGCCTTCCTGCATCTCGTGGACTCATACATGCCATGTTCGATCCCAATGCCACGACACACACACCCATTCCCCCCGCGCAAATCCTCATCTGTACCGATGTCATGGCCAGTGGGCACAATTTACAGCGAGCAAGCGTCCTGATACATTTCGACCATCCATACAATCCAACGATCCTCAAACAACGCGAAGGAAGGCTCCTGCGCCTTCATCAGACTTCACACGATGTACAAATCATCAACATGTGCCCACGATTACTGTCAAATGCTATGCAGAAACACTTCGACAAACGAAAGCACATCCTCAAACAGCGACAAATTCAGCAGGCAGACTGGGTCACCAACACACCAAAACGTCCAGAAGCACTGAACGCCATGACATTTACCATCGCACAGCTCCCATGCCTGTGTGTCGAAATTCACGGCCACTGGCTTCCCGTCCACCCCAATATCGCCATACATGCCGGCTTCACCCATATCAAAGATATGCCCATTGCTTCGGCTTTCGAAAAAATGTCCCCAGGCACGCGAAAAGTACTTAAAGACATCTGGACAGCACTCAAGAAGTGGATCCATCTCCCCAATGCATCACAACGCCTCAGTGACCTCCCCAAGATCACACTGGCCCTTGGACTCTACCCACAACTCGAAAAATTTCTCTCACTGCCCTCAACCATCGACTTCGATCCACACCCTCTCTTTCAACGTCTCCATGCCCTGCCCAAATCTGCGCCAGCAAACCTTACCCCTGCCTCACTTTGGATAATGTATCCACAACATGCCACATCATCCCCCATTCCCCCACCTGACAAAGGATAGTACTGCCAACCAGCTGCGCACCCACCATGGCAAACGGTACTTCACAAGTTATCCACAGCCTGACCCACAACTTTCTCCACACATACGCACAAAATTCCATCACGCTTCATGTCAAGACTATTTTGCATTAACCAAGATAATTCAAGGTTTTAGACAATACCTCCATGAGCACACCGCATAGATCAACGCTAACCTCACCTGCCTGATAAGAACGGCCCGCCCCCCATTTCTCCACACCCCCTGTGGACAACTCACATTCAAAATTGCCCCACACACCACACATCCACCCCCCACAAGTCTATGCCCAAAGAAAAGCTCAAACTCTCACCAAACCACGCCAATACGCGTTTCGCAAAATGCAGCGAAAACCTCGTCGCTTATTACCTGACCCAAAATGGCTGGCATATCCTCGCCAGAAACTACCGGCGCCGCAGCGGAGAGATCGACATCATTGCTTCAAAAAACGACTCCCCCCTGACCCTCATCGCCTTCATCGAAGTCAAATCACGGCGCTCCCCATCCAAACTTCCACCACAGTGTGCGGTCACCAAACGAAAACAGTCCAAAATCATCCATGCAGCCTTAGCCTGGATCTCAAAACAGGGAGCACCTCAGGCTGTCTACCGATTCGACATCGCCACAATCACTAAGACCCGCAACAATGTCCCAAGAATCCACTATTTCCCAACGGCTTTCTACCCGCGGCAAGAGTTCGGCTGGTAGACACTTGCAGACTCTCAAGAATCTCATCAAAAAGCACACCATAGGTGCCAAACCAGTGCTTGGGTGCCTGTGCAAAAAAAACGTACGACCTGCCATCGGCAAGCACACTGCGAAAAATCAAAAAACGCCACACGCCGCCGCCAACCCTGCCCTGCGCCAACACACGCACACCGCGCATGCCACCCTGCAATGTGACTTCCTGTCGCTGCATGACTTCCAGCGTCGTCGGAAACAACGCTCCGACCTTCATGACTGCCCCTTCAACCCCACCCGCATCCTCGTCCAATAACCAAACACCACCCAGCACATCGCGCAAATTGGGATCCGAGAACAGAATACCCCCCGAAATGCGACGCGACTCCCAATGACCTGGCAGCCCAAACGATACCCCTTCCCACGAAACCACCTCAAGCCGGGACGAAGCAAGCGAATGCAAAATATCATGGCTGCGCGATGATTCCCCATAAACCATAGCCACAAACCACCATGATGAAACCATCAGAACACAAATAAAAACACAAAATCGCATTCGAAAACCATAAAAAAAAGCCCCTGCCATTTCAAGCAGAGGCCTGCACCACGATCAAAACCTAAAGTGGCTCCTCCGTCGATATCGCATGGAGCTTACTCATCAAACCATCCGTCGTCTTCTCTATGTCACCCAAAAGCGCAAGAATCTGAATCATACGCTTGCGATAGCGCTCCAAAGCATTGGGGCTCGTCGCATAAAGCTTAGCGCGATCAATCAAAATAATCTCATCCGCAAACACAACCTCCTCTTTCCCTGAGCGATCCTGAATCACATACATCAGCCGATTCGGCAAAACCAATCCTTCCGGTACATCCGATGCCGGTCTGGCGGTCGCTACCCTGCCGCGAGCTGCCGCTGCCGCAGGTGAAAAAGTTCGTGCCCTGATCTGCGCTTCAGCCAGGAGCCCTTTTGATCTCATCTCCGCAAAAACACGTGCTGCTTCATCGTCATCGGTAATCGCCCGCTTCACCTGATATACCCTCGTCACCGTCAAAGCTTCCATCTGGCGCGTACCTGCCTCGCCCACCATATTCATGATAGCCAGCGGATCAACCCTCAATGCATAGACGATATTTCTGTCCGTCGCACTGCTCTGGCCAAGAAGCGCCTTGATCTCCTCCATGTCGAGTTCCGTCTGCGCAATATGCGAATCCAATATCTTGCTGAATGTCGTCGTACCAGCCGCAAAACTGCGAATATCCGCAAGCGGATTCTGCAGCGCATTGGTCGCCAGCACCACCGTATCAGGCGGAAGATCACTGCTGATATCCAAAACAAAATTGTTGTCTCGATAACGCCTGATAACCTGGTTAAAAAACTGGTCATTGTACTCCAATACCCCAGCACCCAACGATTCACTGCGCTGCTTGAAAATCTGAGCAAAGGTCTGAAATGCATCGACCTTCGGCTGAAGCGTCGCTTCCACACGCTTCGCAACCTCAATTCGCGTATTGACATCGCTCCGGGCCGAAAGCACCCCTTGCCACAGGTAACCAACCACACCACCAAAAATCAGCGCAATCAGGATGACGAAACCCACCATCGCCGTTTTGCGGTTATCCTTCGGTGCAACAAGCGACGCATCCATCTGCGTAGGATCAAAGTCAAACATCTTTCCCGGCGTACCATCATCCTCAATGATGATCTGCTGTTGCTGCTGCTTGGGCGCCCTCGCACTGAAACCACCACCAAAACCACTGCCCGGCGCCTTCGAGGCTCCAAGGCGCGCCTTGAGATCGTTCACATTCTTAGACCCTGAATGATTATTGGAAGAATTCAACGCTTCCCTCCTGGCTGGTGTTACTGAGCGCCATTTCCGACATCTCTATGGATTGCAACAAATAATAGACAAAACATGTGTTAGTCTCAACACATCCGGCAACATTCTACCCCACTCCCACAACGAACGTCAAGCTCAACATCCATGCCAAACATGGCTGACAAAACACAAAAGCCCCTCTGACTCTCATCACAGGGGCAACACACAGACAAATCAAATTCACTTCACAAACACCGACAAACCAGACTCAATCGGCGATGCCGATAACCTGATCTCACCAATAAGCTTGCTGATCTCCGCCGTACGGCGATTATAGCGCTCCAGCGCATTAGCCGCATTGCCAAACAACACTTTCCGATTGATCAAAAGCAACTCGTCTGCAAACAACAAAGAAACACGCCCAGACCGTTCCATCACACGGTAAAGCATCCGATTCGGAAGCTCCAGCACTGACTCGCCCCTCTGCGGTACATAATCACGATACTGGCGCTGCGCCTGAGACCACCGCTGCTCTATCTTCAGCTGCGTATACTCACGGCTGGTCTCCTCATCATCCAAAATCGGACCGCGAAGCGTGAAAACCTCAAGCACACCATTGGCATAGGATTCGCGCGGGGCCGTCGTACCAAGATAATGAAGCGCATCCGCATTCACGCGCATCGCATAGATCACCTCCGAACTGCCACCGCCCTCCAACAACGCCACAATCTCTTCAGAATCCGCATTCGTCTCATTCACATGGATACTCAAAAGCTGCGTCAAAAGCATCGTGTTAGCCGAAAAACTGCGCAAATCCTTCAGTGGATTGGCACCGCCCTGCCCCGCCAGCATCAGAACTTCCGATGTCACCTCGCTCGACATGTCCAACATAAAATTATGCCGCGAATAGTTGCGCACCAGCGAGTTGAACTGTGTCTCATTAAAAGGCCCGCTTGCAACCCTCTCAAAATCCTTCGCAAACGTCTCAAAACCTGCCAGCTTTGGCGTCACTGTACGCAAAACCGTCGACGCAATCGACGACTTGCGCTTGACATCATTGCTCGACTCAATGGCAGAACCCACACCCATCCCCACCAACCAGCCAACCACCGCCGCAGCCAGAATAGCCACAACCGCAAGCTTCAAACGCTTGCCCTCTGTCGGAGACGGCATCGTCCAGGTCATCTGCCGGAAGGCATCCTCATCGACATCCTTCTCAACAACGACATAATTGTAATCGTCCGGCTCAGGCTCCTCTTCAACGATCACGGACGGATGCGGTGCAGATGCTCCCTGAACGCCAAACTGACCCTTCAATTCTTTCACATCCCCTGGAATACTGCTCGAAGAATTCAACTCGCCCTCCTGAGCTCGCACCGAACCGCACGCAGAGGCTATCCACCAGAACGTCACAGGCTCGCTTGGTTACTTCAATCAATGGCCACTTTTCGGCCAACGCCCAACGGGACTTTACTCTAATACGCGACAAAACGTCAAGTTCTTGCTGCCCCGGCACCCAACACTGACAAGTCCTGTTTTCCCGCCTTTTTTATACCCTCTGAGGGGGCCACGCCCCCTGCGCCGCTATCGCACTCGCCTTATCACTGACGGCAGGGTCGCGGCGTCGAAATGGCGCAGATTCAGGAAGCAGGGAGGCGTGGAAGGGAGCGTACTTCGTACGTGACCGACCACAACGACGCCGCTGACGACGACGATGCACATTATTGCACTAGCCAAGAGCGCAGCGCCC
>Ga0209737_10000246_pt1 | contig 48718 bp, 40 predicted proteins | sample TergutCu122P3_FD_187284 | JGI IMG/M metagenome (GOLD analysis project Ga0209737, IMG submission 187284) | Cubitermes ugandensis P3 segment gut microbial communities from Kakamega Forest, Kenya - Cu122 P3 (SPAdes) (version 2) | ecosystem: Host-associated > Arthropoda: Insects > Digestive system...
GTCCAAACTCAGATTATAAAACATCTTGGGAGTAAATTCTTTTTTGCCTTGCATAGTAAACTTATTGTATATCACAAAGTTACACTTTTTATGTGATATAAACAAATGAATATCAATAATTTAAAAAAAATTTTATCGTATATTTGGCGAGTTGTGCAACAGACACTACCGCTTTTGTTAAGGTCACTTAATTTAGGAGAAGTAGTTGTAGCAGAGTTAATTAAAACTAACGTTTCTGTTAATTCCACATCGCTTTGTGCAAGTACAACTTTCAATTCTTGAATGTCAGAAGAACCTTTTTCTACTTTGTAACCAAAAGTAGCATTTTCGCCTACTTCAATGTTAATAACACCATTGGTGTTTAATAAGTTTACACTTGCGCTTACACTTGGGGGATTGTTATCTTTACCACAAGAGCTAAAGAAACCTAAAGCCGCTACGCAAGCTGCCAAAATGATTGAATTGATTTTTTTCATGATTAAAAATTTTAGTTAATAAGTTTTTGATTAGTTTAAAATATGTAATTTGAATTTATTTCTGTAGAACCGTGTAAATTGTTGTCAAGCTAATGTTAAATTTATTTAAAAACTTACAAACGACTAAATGCCTATACCCTTTTTTGTCTGCGCAAAGGAAACGAAAACAACAATCATTTACACAAACTTTTTGTAGTAGAAATAACCGCAATTGTGGTAAAAATTACCACAATTATATTTGCAACGAAGATTTAATCTCTTCGGAATAGCAGGCGAAGAAATCGGTTTTTAAAACAATTGAAATTTTATGAAGTAATTCGGGGTAAATGTGTTTTTGCTGTAATTGTTTACCCAAATTACTGCGGTCAGCACCAACCTGCTTTGCAAGCCACGCAACAGACGTGCCGTATTCGTCCATTTTCCGGCGAATAATCAATCCAATATTAATAGTTGTGTGTGGAGTTTTTGGCATAAAAAAAAGCGTAAACCGTTTGTTGATTGCTTATTTTACACCTGGGGTTCGTCCAAAAACCGTAAACCAAAATAAGCACAAACAGTTCACGCCGCGTGGACGTGAACTCCGTAGCTTATTCTCGGTTTTGGCATATAACCAAAACTTGAAATTTTGGACGATTTCAGGTGTGAGAACAAAGAGCTAAAAGCTCAAATCATAATGTTGTTTAAATATTTCTTATCAAATTTTTATTGGTAGTAAATTTATTTTTAGCCGAATTAAATAAAAGGATTAATAATCCGTAACCGATTTTCTATTAATTGATTATGCTGAAAATCCTCTGAATAGAGAATATCACAACCAGCTTCTAATGCAGACGCAACTATAATGCTGTCGAATAGTTGAAAATCGTATATGGAAATCAATGTATGCGCCAATCGCAAGGTTGATAACGTTACGGAATGAATAGTGCAACCTTCCAAATCGCTCAAACATATATCAAGAATTTGCTCTTTTGACAACTTCAACAATCGCTTGCTAACATTCAGATATTCAGAAATAACTTGTGAACAAACAATGGGCGATAAATCTATTAAATCATTCGCCTTTTTCTGTTTTTCCAAACTGTCGCTATTGCGAAGATAGAGAAAAATATTTGTATCAACAGCAAAACTATTCATCGTAATTATTTGCCTCTTCGCGATTAAATTTATAACCAAGCGCACTGAAACTAACAGAATATTTTCTGTTGTTTTCTTCACGTTTTTTCCTGTTTTTCACAATTCTATCATTTATTAAAACAGGCGAATTAGAGGTATTAAGCACCTCATTTACAGGAAATGCAATAACCTCTACCTTTTGTCCATACCAACTTTGCGGTATAGGAAAAGTAATCGTATTACTATTGGGTGTGTAAACTGTACGTAACATAATTTCTAATAAATATAAATACAAATATACTATAATTTTCCTAAAAACAAGTAAGGGCGAGATAAAAACTAATCTATCTCAACAATAATCTCCACATTTTCAGGATTTTGATGAACGAAAGTAACATTTTTCGGTTTGGCAATTATCGCAACAGGAATTTCGCCGGTGGCGGCATTGCGTTTGTTATAATCGGCAACTGCTTTAAAATCGGTTTCCGAAATTTTTCCGGCTTGCGACATGCCTACAAACATTGTAATCGTTACGTTGTGTTGCATCAAATCGACCACCACGCTGGCAGGTACATTAATATAGGTAATAGGAACAGTATATTTTTTTTCGGTAAATTGCTCTGCCTCAATCACAACTGTGATAGTTGTGTCGGAAAACGCAACATTTTCTATCGTTTGCAACGCTACTTTGTGCGAACTTTTATGAGAAATGCCGGTAATTGTTGTTGGAACGGTATAAACCGCAGAAATAGAGTTTATAACTTGCAGAGCTCCATATATCGTTACCGAATCGGGAATTAATTGTACGGGGCGAGCTAATTGATATTGTCGTTCAAACTGCAAATCAAGTTTGCTGTGTATTTTCACCCGTTTGCTGCGTATGTTTTGAAATGCAAAAACTATTGATTGTGGTTGCACTTCGAGTATTTTCATATTGAGCAACAAGGAATCCAACAATGCGTAATCTTTCATAGTGATTGTCGCTTTTTCCTGTTGTACAATGGTTGCGAGGTCAAAATCCAAGGTTTTTTTATCGGAAAACAACAAATATCTACTCAACGTAATTCCATCGGTATTTACACTTACATCTATTGTTTTTGGCAAATGATAGAGCGAGGCTTTGTCTACAGGCAAATTTTCGTAACGTGTGGGCACAGAAAGCGTGTAGGTGTAATTTTTGTCGAGCACTCTGGTAAACCACAGAAAAGTGGCTACCACTACAAAACAAAGGTACAACAGTATTGCCTTGCGATTTTCTGCCGAAAACCATTTTTTGTTTTTGAATATATTTTTTAGTGTCAATTTCATTTGGCGTAAAAATATATAAAAAAAAATATGTAGAACGCAAATGACGCAAAAAACCGCAAATTTTCGCAAATATTATTTTGCGTGAATTTGCGAATTTTGCGTCATTTGCGTTCTAAATTACTTTTGAGACAGTGCCTTGAGAAAATTTAGAAAATTCTCTGTTTTTTTCAAAAAAGACCGTCATTCCTGCGAAGGCAGGAATCTCCTAATGAATAGGTGCTTTTTTGAGGGGATTGACTTCGTCGAGGGCTTTGCCGTTCCTGCCTTCGCAGGAATGACGTGTCCCGATTATTTTCCTTGTGTTTGCAAATCAGAAGCATCGGCAACCAATGCCGATTTGTCCATTTTTATAACCAGACCTTCGGCAATTTCAACCATAGCAACATTGTTTTCTTTGATGCTTTTGATTTTGCCATACACGCCGCCAATGGTAACTACTTTGTCGCCATCTTTAAGTCCTTCACGGAATTTGCGCGCTTCTTTCTGACGTTTCATCTGCGGACGAATCATGAAAAAGTAAAATACTACCACGATACCTACTAAAAGTACAATGTTGCCATACGGACTACCACCTTGTGCCGGTGCTGCTTGTAAGAGAATGTTTTGAATGTTCATTTGTTTAAATTTATATGTTAAAAATTAATAGAATTTAATGTTATTTATTTTCAAGAACTTGCGCTGTAAATCGCAAAACGGTAAGTGTAGGTTCGGTATTTGCCATCACATTAATATGTTTATTTTGATTGCCCACTCTACCTTTTGAATCGAATTTTACGGTTATTTTTCCCTGTTCGCCGGGTTTTATGGCATTTTTTGTAAAATCGGGAGTAGTGCAACCACATGATGGTTTTACTTCACGCAAAAATAAATCGTGAGCTCCGGTGTTGGTAAATGTGTAGGTGTATTCCACAACTTCGCCATCGGTAATTTTGCCAAAATCAAAATCCGTGCGCGCAAATTTCATTTTTGTAAGCGGTAAAGAATCGTTGTGCACTTGCACTGCATCTTCCTGTTGTTGTTGCTTTGGCGCAGAATTGCAAGCAAACATTGCAATTAACAATGAACAATTAACAATTAACAATTTATATTTCATAACCTCAATTTCTTAATTCCTGTTTTCTATTTCCTAATACCTATTCCCTAATACCTAATCCCTATTTAATAAGTCCCCGCCCCTTTTTCACAATAATATCTTGTCGTTGCAAAGTATTAAACACGCCGTGCAAAATTCCGTTGATAAAAATACTACTTTTATCGGTACTGTACAACTTTGCAATTTCAATATATTCGTTGAGCGTTACAGCCACCGGAATTTCAACACATTGAATTGCTTCGGTTACAGCCATTTGCATCAAAATAATATCAATTTCGGCTATTCGCTCCAACTCCCAATTTCTCAATGCTGCTACAATATATTCATTATACGCAGTCCAATTATTGATAGTTTCGGTAAAAAGATTGCGGGCAAACATTTGAATATCAACATCTTTGTAAAGCGGCATCAACTCCCCGCCCTGCGGATTTTGCTCATCGAAAGCGCGGATTGTTTTTTCTACCATCGAAATCATATATTCGTCGGCATCGTTCCAATAAATTGATGTATCTTCAAAAAACGAATACACATTTTCGGTATTGTACACCACTTGCGAAAGTACTTTACGCACAAATTTCTTATCGTTTTCGTAATTTTTTTCGCTTACCACATACGTTTTGTACCAATCCGTTTCAATCACATAATTGAAAATTTCTTTTATAACCGGATTTTGGGGAGCGTTCCACGATAATTTGAAATCCAAAGCACATTTTTGCAGCATTTTGTTCTGCGCCAACTGTTCCACAATTTTATTTTCGGCAAAAGGAAGCAACGCTTGCCATGTATCGTCTTTTTTATAATTTTTGTTTTTAAGCCGGTCTATGCGCGCAAACGCAAAGTGCTGCAATTCGGTAAGGAGCAAAAAGAACATACAATATTGTTCGTACGTTTTTTGCAAACTTCGTTCATATTCTTTATAATAGTGAACAAAATCCGGTTTTTCACTTTTTTTGTACGCATACAGTGCTTGTAATGCCTTTATTCGTATCAATCTTCGACTAATCATGTAAAAAAACTCTTTTTTTAAACGCTGCAAATGTAGTACTTTTTTTTCAGGTAACAAGGTTTTAGGGGACAAGTTTTTTAGGGGACAAGGAAACGAGGTTTTAGATACGAGGGAACGAAGAACGTAAAAATTAAGAAATTGAAGAATTGAGTAATCAAAATAATCAGTTATTCAATTATTCGATTTACCAACTCTTGCCACTCACCCGGCGCACACCACCGATAATCAACATCACGTTTGAGCCACGTAATTTGCCGTTTGGCATAGTTGCGCGAGTTTTGTTTTATTTTTTCTATGGCGGTGTTGCAATCGGTTTTTCCATCGAAATAATCGAAAAATTCCCGATAGCCCACCGTTTTGAGCGGCGTATAATTCCGAAACGGATACATTGAACGTGCTTCGGCTTCAAGTCCTTGCTCTACCATAGCTTCTACCCTACTATTTATACGGCTATACAATTCTTCTCGCGGTAAATTCAGTGCAATTTTGTGTATGGCAAACGGACGTTGTTTTCGATTATTGGTACGCACCAACGAATAGGGTTTTCCGGTTTGCATACACACTTCGAGCGCACGCATCAGCCGCGCAGGATTTTTTAAATCAACTATTTCGTAATATTCGGGGTCTAATTTTTGCAATTGCCAACGCAAACTTTCAATACCCTCTGTTTGAAATTGCTCAATTATACGCTCACGAATTTCGGCGTCAATATCGGGAATTTCGTCAATGCCGCGGCACACAGCGTCGATGTACATTCCAGAACCGCCGCACATAACCACCACATTGTGTGTAGCAAAAAGCGTTTCGAGCAATTGCAACACATCGGTTTCGTATTTATACACATTGTAATAATCGCTTACGCTCAAATTTCCCACAAAATAATGCGGTACCAAAGCCCGTTCTTCAACAGTGGGCGCAGCCGTACCTATGGGAATTTCTTTAAAAAATTGCCGCGAGTCGGCAGAAATTATTCCGGTATTGAAATGTTGGGCAACATCAATTGCTACCGATGTTTTCCCTACCGCCGTTGCTCCGGCTATTACTATTAAATGTTTCATTTAATTATAAATTATCAATTATTAATTACCGCTTGCGCGAACCTTTCAACGAATAAGTAATAAAAAATAATTATTATACACAATAAACAAATGGATTGCTTCGCTCCGCTCGCAATGACGCTCTTTTGAGGTTTTGTGCAAATTTCCGAAAGAGCGTCATTGCGAGGAACGAAGCAACCGTAGCGAAGCGGAGCTCAACGAAGTTAATCCAGCTTTATAATTTTCATTACTTAATCAATTACAAAAATAAAAATATTTTTGTATCTTTACCCAATTAAATTTACACGCATGAACCGAAGTATAAAATACGAGCTCAGCGAAGCTAAAAAATCACTTATCATTCTATCGCTTTTTGCAGTCATTTTTAGTATTAATTCTTTTGCGCAAACTCCGGCATTTGAAATGAACCGGCGTTTGGGTATGGGTATGAATTTGGGCAACACATTCGAAGCGCCGTCGTTGGGGGAATGGAATACTGATATTTATTATTCGTATTTTGTGGAAATCAAAGCAAAGGGATTTTCTTCTGTTCGCATACCGGCAAAATGGTCGGCACACGCCGATAAAGATGCTCCATACACAATTCAAACGTATTTTATGGACACCATAAAATGGGCAGTTGATGCGGCGCTTGCCAATGGTTTGACGGTGGTGCTCAATATGCACCATTACGACGAAATGATGAAAGAACCCGCCGAGCACAAAGTCCGTTTTTTGGCGCTATGGGAGCAAATTGCCGATGAATTTCAAGACTATTCCGACAGTTTATATTTTGAAATTTTCAATGAACCGAACGATAAATTCACGCCTGCGCTGTGGAATGAATATTTGGTGGAAGGTCTTGCGGTAATCCGCGAAAAAAATCCCGATAGAATGGTAATTATAGGTACTGCCGATTGGGGCGGAATTGGCGCTTTATCGAAATTAGAGTTGCCCAACGACCCAAATATTATTCTAACAATTCACTATTACGAGCCCTTTAAATTTACCCATCAGGGAGCCGGTTGGGTGGAGCCAAGTTTGCCGATAGGCGTAAAATGGAACGGCACAACGGCGGAAAAGAACGCTATACGAAACGATATGAATATAATTAAGGCGTATTCCGCATTGCACAATGTGCCGGTGTATATTGGCGAATTTGGCGCAATAGACAATGCCGATGACGAATCGCGGGCGCGCTGGATGGGCTTTTTGCGGGAAGTTTTCGATGAATATAGTTTTAGTGCTGCGTATTGGGAATATAGTAGCGGTTTTGGCATTTACAATCCCGTGTTGAATTGTTACCGTGCCGGAATGTTGCAGGCATTGACCGGATTTGAAGGAGCCTGCGACTGCTCGCAATTCGATGGCATGATTGTGCAAAACAGCACTTTCGACCGGAGCATACGTCCATGGTTTCTCAATGTAACCAAAACCGACGGAGCTGCTGCCGAAATTACCGTTGTTGACGGCGAAGCCCGTATGGAAATACTTAATCAGGGAACTGCGCCATGGCACATTCAGTTTTTATACCCATCGTTTCCGTTGATACAGGGCAATACCTATACTTTAACATTCGATGCGTATGCTTCGGCACCTACCTCGATTACCGCTATGATAAACCGCGACGGCGGAAATTATGAAATGGCTCACGAAACCGAGAGTTTCATTGACGCTCTTTTGACAACCGAAAAACAAACGTTTACATTTACATTTACCCGCGAGCTACCAACAATGCCCAAAGCACGAATTGCTTTCGATTGCGGTTTTGCACAGGCACAATATATTTATTTCGACAATATATATTTGTTTGAAGAAACTCCCGAAACGTCTGTTACAAGTATTGAAAATTCGCCGAAATGCACGGTCAAAATTGGAGAAAGCAGTTTTTCTGTTAAAGGAAATTCAATCGAAACGGTTAGTATTTTCGATATGTACGGACGTGTTCATTATCGAAAAACGTACTTGCAAAGCAATTGTGTTGCAATAGAAAACAGTCTTTTACCTTTCGGTGTTGGTTTTGTGCAAATTCGGACGGATTTGAGTGTTACTACTGTAAAACGGTTGAGGTAATTTGATATCCGCATTGTATAAAATCAAATGATTATCCGCAATAATACCTAATTTCCACCTGATTTTCAAACAAAACAACCTAAGTAACCCAAGATGATACCTACCCCCAAACCTAATTACCTGATTAAATTAGGTAATCAGGTTGCTCTCAGAGAGAATTTTCTTTGTTCAATAACTTATAAAATTATATACACATGAAAAAGATTTATTATTTCAGTTTACTATTTTTGATTAGTGTTTCTTGTAAACAAACAAAACAAACAAAACAATCAGAAACAAATGAAGAGGCAAAAAAACAGAACCTTATTGCTTTAAATATTCAATATGCAAAAACGTATGAATACGAATACAAATTTGGAGATATTGACACTACATCGGGATTTTTAGTGATGTTGAAAGAATTTGATAAAAATGGTAATCTGGTAAGAATAGAGAATTATCATAAAAATGAATATCTTAAAAAAGACGATAAAATAGAAGTGTATTCTTATGATACCATACACGGATTAATTGAAACAACAGTAAAAGATAATGCCGGAGCAATTAAAAGAATTATTAAAAATAAGTATAGTGGAGACCTAAATACTGAACGATTTTTTTATAATCAAAATGAGATATTGACAGGGAAAGTGGTGTATAAGCATGACAAAAACGGGAATTGCATTGAATATATTTCTTATGGTGAAGATGGGAAAGTTGAAGGTAAAACGCACAAAAGTTACGATTCAAACAATAAATTAGTAGGGCAAAAAGACTATGATAATCAAGGGAAGTTAGTAAGTTTTACTAAAGTTAATGAAAATAAAGATAAGAGAGAAGTGCTGTTTTCTGATGTGAGTGGTGGGTTAGAATATAAAGATATTTATCATTTCGACGAAAATGGATTTGTAAAATTCAATGAATATAGAAGAGATGATTTTTCGATTAAATATGAATATAAATATAATAAAGATAATTTAATAATTGAAAAAATAATATATGAAAATCAAGAAGAACCAACAACGATAGAAAAAACAGAATATATAAAATTCAAATAAAAACGAATGTAATCTTATAAAGTTATTTTTTGACTATTTCTTGAGGAACGAAACAATCTCTAACCACTATACACTAATCACTACTACTCCATTCCCACCAAAGCAGTACGGCGAATTGATTGCAACATTTTGCGCACTTGATTGATTTCAATAAAGGTTGTTCCGCCGCCAATTCCTTGGCTTCCACTTAAATACGAAATATAATCGTCTTGTGTGAGCCATTCTTTTTCGAGCAGGTCTTTTATGGCGCAGAAAAAATATTCGCGAGAATTGTCTTTTTGTTCTTGATATATGGGAAAAACTCCGTACGACAATGCCAGCAAACGAGTTGTGCGTTCTTCGTAACAAATTGCAATTACCGGTTTTTGGGCGCGGTATGCCGCCAATGTTCGGGCAGTCATGCCGGTAAGACTGTCGGTAATTGTCATCTTTGTACCCAAAAGGTCGTTTGCGCTCACAGCTGCTTTTGCCAAAAACGACATCGTATCAAACCCTTCATCGTCGTAATGAATAGGAATATCGTTTTCCGACATTTTGGTCAATTCCGCCTCGTGAGCCACTTTTGCCATAGTGCGCACCGCCTCCACAGGGTATTTGCCGTTGGCAGTTTCGCCGCTTAGCATCAAGGCATCGGTGCGGTAATAAATTGCGTTGGCAATATCGGTTATTTCGGCACGTGTGGGACGCGGGTGTTCTATCATAGAATGAAGCATTTGCGTAGCCACAATTACCGGTTTGTGCGCCAACACACATTTGCGAATAAGCATCCGCTGTATACCCGGAATTTTTTCCTGGGCAACTTCTATTCCCAAATCACCGCGGGCAATCATAACCCCATAGGCATATTCCAAAATTTCGTCGATATTATCAACGCCTTCTTGATTTTCGATTTTTGCAATAATTTTTATTGGACTTTGGTGTTCGTTCAATATTTTTTGAATTGCAAGCAAATCATGTTTGTTGCGCACAAATGAATGGGCAATAAAATCAATGTCGTTTTTTATACAATAATCTATCGAAACTCTATCTTTTTCGGTAAGTGAAGGCAAATTGATACGTACACCGGGCACGTTCACGCTTTTGCGGCTACCCAATGCACCGTCGTTCATCACTTCGCAGAGCAAATAATCACTGCGTTTTTCAACTACTTGCAAATCAATTTCGCCGTCGTCGAACAAAATATTGTCGCCAATTTTCAAATCGGTTGCAAAATTGGGGTAACTCACGCAAACGCACTCTCTGGTAGAAAGTTGCGCAGGATTTCCCATAATTTTTATAGTGTCGCCGGTTTTCAATTGTATAGCTTCGCCGTTTTCATTAGCCGTAGTGCGCACTTCGGGACCTTTGGTATCAACCAAAAGTGCAATATGATTGGAAACCGCTCGCACGTTTTGCACAATTTTGTCGAAACCGGCAATATCTAAATGCGCCGAATTTAAGCGCACCACATTCATACCTTCGTCGAATAATTGTTGTAAAAACGGAACGTCGCAACGTTTATCGGAAATAGTTGCTACGATTTTTGTAAATTTCGATGTCATAGTTTACATATTTTATAACACATTTTTCACGCATAGAGTAAAAAACTACCCTCACCGTGAAAAATCAGTCAAATGTAAACTTTTTTTCTTGGCACAAAAATTTTTTGTGGGTAAACGTAAAAAAAACGGCAAATCATTTTTCAGATTTACCGTTTTTTGGTTCCTTCTCCCCCCTCTTGCGGAGGGGGCTGGGGAGGCTTTTATTCTTTTACAATTTTGCTGATTGCCACACCTTTATCGGTATAAATTTTTAGAATATACACGCCATTGGGCAGGTGCGAAATGTTGATACTATTATCAGGGCGAACACATAGGTTCGCCCCTACGAGACGACCGGCGTTGTTGTAAATTTCCACGGTTTGTGGTAGAGACGCAATGCATTGCGTCTCTACGCCGGAAATCGTCAATTGTCCGGTGGTTGGGTTGGGGTAAATTCGTAGAGACGTTGCAGGCAATGTCTCTATACCAACGTTGGTAGAGGTAAGCGGAGTGGTAAAATTACCTATGGCAATAGAGAGTTTCTCGCCTTGGTTGTTAAGCGAAGTGAGGGTGTAATGATATTGCCGCTCGGCAGACAGGTTGGTAACTCTGTGCGAGAAGCCGCCAGCACGGAGTTTACCGTTCGCATCAAATTCAAAGCGGGCAAACTCCTGTGTGCGTGCTGCATCGCTGTAAACAATAAGCGTGTAGCTACTTGCGCCAACTTCGCCGTCCCACGCAATAACAGCTTCGGTTGGTTGTACGGTAATTTCTACCTCATTTTCATTTTCACGCGGGGTAAAAATAGCGTAGAGCGTGCGGTTCGCAGTGGCGGTAAAGCTATAAATGCGGTTTGCGCTCACAAAAGCATCGCCTTCCATCCAGCCTTGAAAATCGTAACCGCTGTTGCCTGTGGCTTCAAGAGTGGCAGTTGCGTTGCGCTCGTATTCGGTTATGCCGTTGAAAATGCCGCCGTTGATTGGCACACTTTTAACGGTTATTTTAACAGGCGCTTCCTCTTGAATTGTAAAAAACTCTTTCCAACCATCGGCAGAAGCGTAGTATTGCTTGCTGTTGGCAGGCACGTGCACCACGCAGGCATATTTATTGACACTCTCAAAAGTGCTGTTATTGTAAGCCGTGGGCGGATAAGCCCATTGCGAATAAATATGTTCCAACCCGCTGCAACCCGACATTGCCTTTTCGCCCAAGCCCCGCACAGTGCTGCCCAACGTAATTTCTTTCAACATAGAGCAACCGTAAAACGCCCCAAAAGGAATTTCCGAAGCCGAAGTAATGGTTATTTTTGCCAAATTTTTAGGCATATAAAAAGTAGTGTTTTGCCCTGTAAGGTTTTGTTGTACAACAGCTTGCATATTGCTGTTTGCCGTAGTGCTGAAAAGTGCGCCCATTGTAGTAAAAGTCGGTAAAATCACTTCCGTTAAACTTTCGCAACCGGCTAACAATCCGTTTGGCAGCGATTGAAGGGTTTTATCGGTAACTGAAAAATATTTCAGAGCTTTTGGTGCGCCCAATGCGCCGGTTGGCTTGCTTATAATCAAGGTGTCTAAGCTTGAGCAACCGGTAAATGCGTTGTTTTCGACAGTTGCGTTTGGTGCCGATATTTTAGTTAGATTGCTGCAATTGTTAAAAAAAGTATTTTTTATAGTAGCATCATTAGTTACATTGATACTTTTCAGAGATGTAGGAGTATAGTAATGAGTTCCGCCGTCATAGGCTTGATGCGTGTATCCTACAAAGGTTTCGGGAGTACTTTTTCCCGTATTGCTATAGAGAAACAACTCTCCAAGTCTACTATACGAAGATACCAAAGATAATGTAATGGATTGTAATTTAGCACAACCGTAAAAAGCCTCAGCGCCAATATTTGTTACACTACTCGGAATAGTAATTGAAGTAAGACTACTGCAACTGTGAAAAGCCCCATTTTCAATATGTGTTACACTACTCGGAATAGTAATCGAAGTAAGACTGCTACAACCGCCAAAAGCACTATTTTCAATTAGTATCACACTACTTGGAATGACATATTCCCCTGTTTTTCCTGCAGGACAACAAATCAAAGTGGTTTTATCTTTATCAAATAATACTCCATTTTCTGAAGAATAATTCGCATTTCCGCTTTCTACGTTGATTGATGCAAGACTGCTACAATCGGCAAAAGCCCACTTTTCAATACTTGTTACGCTTTCGGGAATAGTGATTGAAGTAAGACTGCTGCAATTATAAAAAGCCGCCTCTCTAATTCTTGTTACGCTTTCGGGAATAGTGATTGAAGTAAGACTGCTACAACCGCCAAAAGCCTTCTTTTCAATACTTGTTACGCTTTCGGGAATAGTGATTGAAGTAAGACTGCTGCAATTATAAAAAGTCTCAGTTTCAATATATGTTATACCTTCGGGAATAGTAACCGAAGCAAGACTGCTACAATAGGAAAAAGCCCTCCATCCAATATATGTTACACTACTCGGAATAGTAATTGAAGTAAGACTACTGCAACTGTAAAAAGCCTCATTTCCAATCCTTGTTACACCTTCGGGAATAGTAACCGAAGTAAGACTGCTACAACCGTGAAAAGCAGACCATCCAATCCTTGTTACCCCGTCTTTTATCACTATATTGCGAATAGATGTTCGATTAGAGTACCAAGGGGCAGAAGAATAATAATCATCCATTGCCCCTGTTCCACTAATAGTAAGCGTAAGGTTATTTCCTGTACCTGTCAATTGCCAAGTAAGTCCTGCACCACACGAACCACTTGTTGCTTGCGCAAACCCACTATTCACACCCACACCCAGCAGCATAGCCACCAAAAAAATTAAAATATTTCCCCTACTCATAAGGCTTTTCGGACTCGCCGCATTTGAATGGTTTTTGCTTCCATTGCACCGCAGTGCTGTTTTTGTAAATTTCTGTAACATAATGGTTTAATTTAGAGAGAGATTATTATTTGAGTTAATTATTTTCGATTTTTGTCTTGAACCGGGATTTTATCAAGATTTACAAGATTTACAGGATTTTTAATCTTGGTAATTTTGAAAATCTTGTAAAAATCGTGGTTCAGACTAATAGGCAATAAAAATAGCGTGGAAACAACCTGTCCGTTGTTCAGGTTTCCACGCCTATGTATCTAACAAGTCGTTCCACGCCGCATACACGGCGTTTCGCTAACTTACTCTTGATACATAACCCATAAATGGGTTCAAATTGTGGAAAAATGAACAACAAGAATAAAACAGCAAATCGCTATTTTTATCAATAAGTATCATAAAGTGCTTGTTGGCACTTGGTTTTTAGTTTTTATGGTTGGCTATTTCTACACTTGAAATAGTTTTATATTTGGGATATATTTAAAATCTTTTGTGTTCAGCGTGAAAAGTTCCGCATCGTAAAACAGTGCTGTTGCAGCAATTTGAGCATCGGGTAGTTTTAGTTTATGCGACAAACAATACTGTTTAACCAAATTAACTGCAAGTTTTGAAATTTGCGAAGAAATTGACAGTACGGTTAATTTTTCCATATCGGCAACCATATCAGCTAATTCCTGTTTGTTTCTTGCTCCAAAATACAATTCGGCACACACAACGTCATTAACCGCAATCTCTTGCAAATCAATGTTTTCCAAAACCCCGCAAACTATGGGATTATTTTTGTAAAATTCAATAAATATGTTTGTGTCAATGAGTATCATTGTGTTATTTTTTCTTGTATTCCCCACGCTTCGTTGCGTAGTGTAGTTCCGTCAATATCGTAATCATGCCACATGCCGCGAGTTTTCGAGAATTGTTGAGAAAAAGTTTTATGTTTGTGTTTTTTCGTATCAGTTATTTCCACATTCATATTCCAAGTGTCGAAAAGACTCAGCAATACGCTCATTTGCATACTGTCAATGCTGTTATTTACTGTTATTTGTGTCATAAGTCGATGTTATTGTGCAATACAAATGTATCACTTTTTTTGAATAATGGTAAACGTAATGATAAATATTTTTCTTCTGCTTTATCATACAGTGCTTGTAGGCACTTGGTTTTTAGTTTTTACAGTTATATTTTTTTGTTTTCATTCTTTTTTAGATTGCATTTATTTCGTAGATAGATAAACCGGTTATTTCGCTTATATCTTCGAGAGGCAAGCATTTTTCTAACATTTTTTTAGCGATTTGGATTGCTTTTTTTGTTTCGCCCTCTCTCAAAGAGGCGTTTCTAACAGTTTTTTCTATACGTATGGCATCCCAATAATTATCGTAATTTTCCAATTCTTCGGGAGTAAATGCGGCTTGCTCGCAGAGTTCGGCGGCTTGACGTATGTCGTCGTTTTCTTGTAATTCTGCGGGCAGGGTTCTCATATCTTCGCCTACTTCGTTCAAAAAACGCAGCCAAAGAACGGCAAGTTGGCGGTCTTTCCAATTTTGAGGTTGGAATTTTGGTAATTCTATCAACACAAATTCAAGACCCTTTATAGTTTCATTTGTATTTTCTTTATTAACAATTTCAAAATGATGATAAAATTTGTCTGTTTTGCGGTCGAAAATATCGTTAATAATGGCTAATGTATAAACAGGTTTTAAAAGGTTATAATCTTCTTTTTTGTTGAGCTGCCTCACATACGCTTTACCTGCATTGAACACCATTCTATTGTTAAACGCCTCGCTCCAATACATTTGCATTTCTACAATAAATTGGTTTTTTAAGTTGTCCACGCATTTAACATCAACAATAGAATTCTTTTTACCCACAACATCGGGCACTTGTTCTGTTGGCAAATACTGTATTTCTTCTATAATTCTGCCTTGCTCCAACGGCATTATGGCATTTAAAAATTTAATCAACAAATTCGGGTGCTCGCCGAAAATGCGCTTAAAGATTAAATCATTTTTGGGGTCTAAGTAACGTGGCATGGTTTTATGTTTTTTTCGTACTAATTACACAAATAGAGCGCATTATTTTTTACAAAAGTATAAAAAAAAATCCCATTTTCAAATTGAAAGCGGGATTTTTTATACTTACAGTTGCTTTTACTACTTATAACTTAGTTAGCGTTCACTTGTTTACTATTTATATTCCTCCAAAAGCCCCGCCATTTCCACCTGCATTTCCCGCGCTTTTTCGCCTGCAATCTGTGCAAATTTTTCGGTAGAGTCGGCAAAAATTATTGCTCTCGAAGAATTGACCAACAAACCACATTCACTATTCATACCATATTGCGCCACTTCGTGCAAACTGCCGCCTTGTGCGCCCACGCCCGGCACAAGTAGAAAATGATTTGGTATAATGCTTCGAATTTCTTGCAACATAGCAGCTTTTGTTGCGCCCACTACGTACATCATATTTTCGGCACTGCCCCACTCTTTCGATTTTTCAAGCACATGTTTGTACAATGCTTTGCCGTCCGATTCCAAAGTTTGAAAATCAAATGCGCCCTTGTTTGACGTTAGTGCAAGCAAAATCACCCATTTTTCGGGGTAACTTAAAAACGGCGTAACCGAATCTTCGCCCATGTAGGGCGCCACCGTTACCGAATCGAAAGGCAAATTTTCAAAAAATGCCTGTGCATACATTTTCGATGTATTGCCTATGTCGCCGCGTTTGGCATCGGCTATTAAAAATATGTCGGGGTAATTTGTGTTCAAATAGTTTACGGTTTTTTCCAAACTTTGCCAGCCTTTCAAACCATAACATTCGTAAAATGCAATATTTGGTTTGTAGGCAACAGTATAAGGCGCTGTTGTATCAATTATTGCTTTGTTGAAGGCAAACACGGGGTCTTCTTCATTCAATAAATGCGGCGGCAATTTTGCCATTTCGGTATCTAAACCAACACAAAGGAAACTTTGTTTTTTGTTGATTTGTGTAATTAATTCTTGTTTTGTCATTGATATTTATTTAAAAAGCCCCCTAAATCCCCCTCAGGGGGACTTGCCGAAGCTATGATTATTTTTTTTCTTTCTCCTCCCCTTGAGGGGGAGGTCGGGAGGGGGCTTTTTATTTTATTTTTTCCACCTTATCTTTCTTAACCCACCCTTCTTTTCCATCAAGCAAACGAATATTTGCCCACTCGCCGTGAGTTTTTAAAAATTCCACTTTTAACCCTTCGTGTACTGTTACCAAATCGGTGGCAGTTTTTGCCGGTTCGGTTTTTATGGTTACGGTTGCTTCCATTATTATTGCATCGTTGTTATTTTTTACCATATTATTATGAGCATTGGCGCACACAAAACACAGAATTGCCACTATCAACGAAAAAATTCCAACACCAAATGCAAATTTTTTTATTCCCACGCTTTGCGTAAACAAAAACAGAATAAGTGCGGCTAAAAATACGATTAAAAAAATCAAACTCAAAACCGCCCACGTGGTGTAACTGAAAAACCGATAAATTGATTGAAAAAACTGCGTTGCAATACCACTTGGCAAAACCTCAACTTTATCAATTTGCCGGGCATTCACAAAGGCTAAATTATTTTGCGCCTCATGGTGTTTTGGGTCTAAAAGCAAGGCTCGTTCGTACCATAAAATACTCTGCGCCAAATTATCGGATTTAAAATGTGTGTTGCCAATATTGTAGAATAAATCGGCACTGCGCAAATTTTGGTCATACACTTGCATATATAAGTTCAATGCGCTATCGTATTGTTTTTGTGTGTAATACGTTTCGGCACGCACAAGCAAAGTATCAATATTTTCGGCAGCTGATGCTGAAAATGTAGTGAATACCAATAATATAATGTATAGTATTTTTTTCATTTGTTTCTTATCTCCTAATTCCTTGTTTCCTTGTCTCCTAATTCCTATTTCCTATTTCCTAACTTTTTCTGAAATGCAAGAATAAGTGCCACACTTCGCTCCAACAATTCCCGATTTGCTGCCGCTCCCGAAGGCGCGTAGCGTGCAAAGTTACAGTGATTGAGCACATCTATCAAATCTTGAATAAGCGAATTTTCAATGTTTTGTTGCGTTAAAAATTCTCGCACCGTGTCAATCGTAAGTGCCGAAAGTGGAATCGTAAATTTATCGGAAACGTAGCCCCACAATGCTTTTGCCAATTCATCGTAAAATTCGGTTTCTTTGCCTGCCTCTAAACATAATCGTGCTTGTTTCAAGCGTTTTTTCGTTTCCGCATCGGCTTTTTTGTTTTTCACTCGACTTTCGTCGCTGTTAAATTCTATTTGTTTGCGTTTAAGAATTATAAAAACCAACGTACCAATACTCAACAAAATAGCAAGAATTGTATAAGTACGAGGGAAAAAATTGCTGCTTTTTTCTGTTTTTTTCAGTTGCAAATCGCCGGTTTTTATAAATAAAATATCGTCGCCTTTGTAAGCAAGTTGCGATTTTGATGTTGCAAAATTTACCGCTTGCGATTTTTTTCCTGTGCTTTTTGTTACTTCTATTGGAATGACATTGGTTTTCAGTGTTTTAAACGTTTTGGTTTGCGAATTAAAATACTGAAATTCAATCGCAGGAATTTCAAAATTACCGGCTTGACTGGGAATAATAACATATTCAAATATTTTGTTCCCTTTATCGCCTTGCGTGGTGGTGCCGAAATTATCAATCACTTTTGGGTCATACACTTCAAAAGTCTGCGGAAAATCAATTTTTGGTTTTTGCAAAAGCGATAAATTGCCTTGTCCACTTACGGTAAACCGGAATGTAAATGCCTCATCGGCAGCTATTTGTTGCACATCGGCTTTTGCTTGAACCTGAAAATCGCCAACTGCACCGGTAAAATTTGCTGTTTTTCCGGCAGGAAAATCGTGTACTTTTATTATAACTTGCGGACTTTGCGCTATTTTGCGAACAATCAAATAATCAGAAACTTCCACATTAGCATCTATTTCAAAAGGCGTAATAACCAAATCGCCCGATTTTTGCGGAAAAATCATCAACTTTTGAAACGTATATACCTTAAATTTACGTCCGTTAATGGTTTCTTGCGTAGAATAAATTCTTTCGTTGTAAGCCGGCTCATACAATACTTTTTTGTAAAACCCATCAAATGTTGGCACTACTCGCCCATTGTCGCTATAATTATATTGTGTGTACAATTTCAACGCAACGTGAATTGGTTCTCCAATAAAACTTTTGGTTTTACTTACTTCTACACGAGTAAAAAAATCTTCGCCGCTTGCCACACGGTTGCTTCGTTGTTGCTGTTGCCGCATTTGCTGTTGTCCTTGTTTATCAATTTCTTGCATTTGCTGCATTTGTTGTAGCATCAACTGTTGCAAGGTTTTCGGCTGCGATTGTTGCCGGTTTTGCGATTGTGATTTTGGCGTACTGCCGGTAAATTTCGGGAAATCGGAAACTTCAATATTTTGCGCTTTCGATGAAATTGTTTTTCCGTTTACAGTTGCACTCGCAATCGGTGTTTTGAATTTACCTGTTTTCAAAGCTCGAAACCGGTAAGTTTCGGTGTAATGTACAACACTACCCACTTGCCCATTGGAAACTACCATGTGACTTTTTATGCCGGAACTTGGCGCGCCAAGTTGTTCAAGCGCATCGACTTTCGTAAGCGACATTTGTTGCCCATTGCTCTGCTCATTAAGCGTGTATGAAATTTGGAATATTTCGCCTAATTCCACCACATTGGGCGCAGAAACAGTTATAGTTTGCGCCACAATTGTGGTGATTGAGAGGAAAAATGAGAAAAGTATGAGAATAAATTTTTGCATTTTTTGTCTAACTGTCTAAAAGTCTTGTGTCTAATTACCAATTCTTATCAATCATCCGCTGTTTCAAATCTTCATTTTTGCGTTCCATCAGGCGTTGTTGCACTTCTTTTTCGCTGTTTTCCAAGGCTCGCAAAATCATTTCGGCTTCGGTTTCCGAAATTTTTCCTTTTTCGTCTTTTTTCTGTTCCGAATTATCGTTTTGTTGTTGGTTTTGCTGTTGCTGCTGTTGTTGGTCTTGATTTTGATTATCTTGGTTTTGTTTATTTTGTTCGTTTTGTTTGTCTTCGTTTTGCTCGTTTTTATCTTCGCTTTTATCGTTTTGCTTTTGGTTATTTTCGTTTGGACGGGCAATTATTGCCTGCAAACGTTTCAAGGTAGTATCATTTTCATACACTTCAAGTCCGCGACTTACCATACGTTTAGCCTCTTTTGATTTTCCGTCGACATAGAGTTTCGAGGTTTCGTTGGCATAATCCTGAGCGGTTTTTTGCGCTGTTGCGCTGAAACACAGGACAAAAACTCCTGCCAACATGAGTAGGATTTTAGATATAAAATGTGAGATATGCGACATACAACTTGCGTTTTTTTTCAAAAACAAAAATACTTTTTTTTATGGAAACGCAAAATTAACAGCTTTGTTATTTTTTCACAACTTTTACCACCTCGTCATTCATATAAATTTGACACACTCCTTGCTACGAGATTATACCTCTCATAAAATGTGTTTAAACTGTTCTATTCTAACAACCGGAACTTTTGGAAATGCAATGTCTTTCAATACGTTAAAATGCCGGTCGTTGCTAACAATAAAATCTGCGCCACCATTGAGTGCGCAATCTACAAATTTATTGTCATCGGGGTCGGCAGTAATTAATTGCCATTTGTAATGGAGCGTTGTGCGTTCCGCGTGAGGCGCATTGACAATCATGTCAATCACATATTTCGCCAACGCGGCGGAATAATACTGTGATATAACTTCTTGATATTCATTCAATATTTCGTCGGTATAGCAAAATCCTAACCTTTTCTCACAAAACGCTCGCCACAACCAATGAAAATCAGAATATTCTTGTATTGAAACGAGCAAACAATTTGTATCTAAAACTATTCTCATTTGTACGGCGTTCTAACATGAGTTTCCAATAAATCATACATCATTTCATTGCTCATATTTTTTTCTTTCCAAACTCGCTTACCTTCTTCGTTTACTTTTTGGCAATAATAATTAAACAATACGTCTTTCAATTCCAACAAACTTTCTTCGTCTTTATTGTAGGTAAACATTTGTAACAAATGTAGTTGCGTAGGATTAAACACTGTTGCTTCCATAATTCTTTTTGTTTGTATTTTACAAAAATACATTATTTTTTCAAAAAAACCAAAGACGAATAAAAATTATCTGGCTAACGGGTTTTTAACAAATTTTACAATCTATAATTCGTAATTCATAAAATAATTCCTATTTTTACGTCAAGTTTCAAACGCAGACGAATTTATTTGATATGACAAAAATATTAAACAAAACAAGAAAATATACAATAGCAAATATCATAATTATGCTATTCGCTATAATTTTTCAACCGGTTTTTGGTTTTGCTCAATTTCAAATAGATACATTATCATACCAAAACGGTTTTAAAGATGTAATTGAAATACTGGGCGATACAAAAAAAGTTGTAAATTACTTCCCAAATGGACAAAAAAATAAAGAAACTATCTATCATTCAATAGAAACCGACTCTGTTACCTATAAATACTACAAAAATGATAATTTATCGTTCTTGTATAGTTACAAGAATGGTAAAATGAACGGATTACAAGCTTATTGGTACGACAATGGAAATCAGCGAAGTGTGTCGAATTATAAAAATGGCGTTGCCGATGGTCGCTTTGTATCGTGGTATGAAAATGGACAAAAAATGTTTGAAATTGAATGGAAAGATGGTAAGCGCCACGGTTTATATGAGTCGTTTTATGCCAACGGGCGGCGAGAAAAAGTAGGAAATTACTATAATGACTTGGAAGATGGCGAATTTACAACCTTTTGGAAAAATGGAAAAACAAAAGAAACTAAACACTATAAACTCGGCGGATACATCGGCACGTGGTTGGAATATACGCGCATTGGAATAGTGAAAAATCGAACAACATACGGCGGCAATATTGATTTATTACAAAGCCAATGCAACTGCGTTGATAGCATTCAAATTCCTAATTTTAAGAAATTTAACTCTGATTTGAATGAAATAATCACACGTGGAAAAATCAACATAAAGCGTTTTAAATATCACGCTCCTATAGGAAATTTCTACAATGATATTGTTTTTTCACATCATCAAATTCATAGTCATTTTACAATTCCCACTATTTATGAAACTATTGAAATCTATTCTCGAAAACCAATGACACTGCACATTCCAAATAAAAACGGAATTAAACTAACGTTAAATCCCTGCGTAATTGTTAAAGGAAATGGCTACAATTCAAAAATGAATATAAGTATAACCCACACACCATCACGCTTTTATGAAATATTTTTCACTCCTCAATATGAAATAACCGCCTCGCCTCAATACGTATCGCTTGATTTTAATCCAAAACTACTTCGTCAATACGATAGCGTAACAACAAAACGGAAAAATCGACCAGCGGCTCATTTATTACTTAAAACACAATCCCTTTTTTACGACAGCGATGGTATAGGCATTAAACTGTACAACATCTGTTCTACACCTGCTGAAATAGGAAAAAGCAACATTCTACTTGATATTCTTTTCAATGATTATTTAGAGTTTTTAAGGATTTCCGATTTAGAAGATACCGTGTTTGTATCTAAAATTCATAAATTAACAAAAAACGATTTTGGATTGCATATTCCCGAAACAAACATTATTTTTCCAAAAGATTTTTTCAATGCAAATCAACCTATTGTGTGTGCAGCAAATAATATTTTTATTTCCGGAAATAAAATTTTTGGCGCAATACATATAAAATCAGCATATAGAGAAAAGCCCTGCAAAGAAAGGAAACGACCCAAAGTTAAGAAAAGTAAACATTTCGATTTTCCAAGAAAATTATGGGACAAATTTGCAACGAAAAAACATGCTTCTAAGTGCCACCGGAAAGCAAATTATTATTTTATTGAAAACAATGAGAAAGTGTATTTTTCTGCTAAAATGATAAGGAGAGTGATGACCAATAAGGGGTATGAAATTATAACAGAATACAACAATAATGAATTTATAATTTATTTCAAATATGAGTAACTGTAGAATAATTCACAATTAATAATTAATAATTAATAATTAATTTATACTTTTACGTCCAAATTAAAAATTACACAAATGAACCGAGCGCAAGCGAGCTACATTTGACCGTTGAAAATAAATAATAATAAACAAATGAAAGTTTTAAAATTTGGAGGAACTTCGGTTCAAAATGCTGAAAATATTTCAAAAACAATAGAAATTTGTAAAGAAAGCTTACAACAAGAGCCATTGTTAGTTGTGGTTTCTGCCTTTGGCGGAATTACCAATAAATTGATAGAAGCCAGCACAATAGCTGCTACGGGAAGTTCCGATTATGAACAGATATTCAATGAAATTACCGAACGGCATTATGAGGTAATTGAAGATTTATTGACCGGTAGCCTGCGCACCGATTGCGTAGCATATACAGCGAATTTGCTTACGGAATTTAGCGAAATCCTGCAAGGGTTGCGCCTTATTCGCGAACTTTCGCCCCGTTCGTTGGATTTAATTTCGAGTTTTGGCGAACGACTTTCGGCATATATTATTGCCAAAGCAATGGTACAACAAGGCGTTGATGCCGAATATTTAGACGCTCGCGAAGTTGTAAAAACCGATAACACATTCGGCGCAGCAAAAGTTTTGATTGACCAAAGTTATGCTTTGATTCAACAAAAAGTAGGCGACGGCAACACAACATTCATCGCCACCGGATTTATAGCAAGTACGGCAAACGACAACACTACCATAACCTTAGGCAGAGGCGGAAGCGATTATTCGGCAGCCCTGTTTGCCGCAGCTTTAAAAGCATCGGTTTTGGAAATTTGGACAGACGTGGACGGTATGATGACCGCCGACCCTCGAAAAGTGCGCAAAGCCTACCCGATTTCAAACGTGAGCTACGCCGAAGCTATGGAATTGTCGCATTTTGGGGCGAAAGTGCTTGAGCCTCGCACTGTAATTCCCACTATGGCTGAACGTATTCCGGTTGTGATAAAAAATACCTTTAACCCTGCGGCGCAAGGCACCGAAATTACCTCCGATAATGCAACCAACCAACACAAAGTGCAAGGAATTTCGTCGATTGACGATGTGAGCCTTATAACCGTTCAAGGCAGCGGTATGATTGGCGAAGCGGGTATTTCCATGCGCCTGTTCCGTGCAATTGCCAATGCCCAAATTAATGTAATTTTGATTACGCAAGGTTCATCGGAACATTCTATTACGTTTGCAATTTTGCCAAAAGACGAGGAAGCCGCAACCACAGCGCTTTCACAAGAATTTGACATGGAAATAAAAACCGGTTTGATTGACGACATTCGCGTAGTGAACGATTTAAGCATAATTGCCGCCGTTGGCGAAAAAATGAAAAACATTCCGGGTGTTGCGGGTAAATTCTTCAACACTTTGGGTGTCAATGGTATAAACGTTCATGCAATAGCACAAGGTGCAAGTGAATTGAATATTTCGGCAGTTGTGAGTTCTGTAAATCGAAATAAGGCATTGAATGCTTTGCATGAAACGTTTTTCTTATCTAACTCTAAGACTCTCAACGTGTTTGTGGTGGGCACAGGCGTAATTGGCGGCGAATTGCTCAACCAAATTAAAGCGCAGTACGATACGCTTATTGAACAAAATAATATTGAAGTGCGAGTGGTGGGAATTTCCAATATCGACGGCTATTTGATACAGGAAAAAGGCATTGACTTGGAAAATTGGGAGCAGGAAATGCAAACAAAAGGCGCACAACCCGATTTACACGCATTTGTTGCCGAAATAAAAGAATTGAATTTGCGCAACAGCGTATTTGTCGATAACACAGCGAGTTACGAAGTGGCAAACTTGTACGAAGAATTGCTCGAAAAAAGCATTTCGGTGGTTACGCCCAACAAAGTGGCAAATGCAAGCGATTTTGAACGCTATAAAAACATTCACAAACTTGCAACCGAAACAGGTGCACGTTTTTACTACGAAACCAACGTTGGTGCAGGTTTGCCGGTAATTAGCACGCTGAAAGATTTAATAAATAGCGGCGACGAAATTATAAAAATAGAGGCAATTCTTTCGGGGTCGCTCAATTTTATTTTTAGTAATTGCAGCAGCACCAAAGATTTTTTGACTACCGTAAAAGAAGCCCGCTCAAAAGGTTACACCGAGCCTGACCCCAAAATTGACCTTTCGGGAAAAGACGTTGCCCGCAAAATCTTAATTCTTTCGCGTGAAATTGGCTGCGAATATAATTTGGAAGATGTACAAATTGAAAATTGCCTCTCGCCCGAAAGCCAGCAAACCGAAACGGTGGAACAATTGTGGGAAACCCTCGAACAATACGACAACGCCATATACGCCGAAAAAATTGCCGCCGCCGAAGCAGCAGGCAAACGCATAAAATACATTGCAACCTACGAAAACGGCACCGCCCGCACCGATGTAAAAATGATAGACCCAACACACCCATTCTACAATATTATGGGCAGCGACAATATTATTTCGTTCACAACGGCTCGCTACCGCACGCAACCGTTGATTGTGATTGGTCCGGGGGCTGGAGCGGCGGTTACTGCTGCTGGGGTTTTTGCTGATATTATTCGGATTGCTAATTTTTAGAGAGTGTTGCGGAAATACAACTGTTAAGCTGTTAGGAGCGAACCAACAATAGAATAAACACTTTATAAAAGAAACAAATGGAGAGTATATTAGCTTTGAAAGGTATAATGGAATTTGTTGTTTTAGTAATAGGAATCCCCATTGCTATAGTTCAAGTATTTTTGCTAATTAGACAAATGAAAATATCAGCACAACAAACCAAAGAACAAAACGAATGGAATAAAAAAGAAGTTACCTTTAAGTATTTTGATTTATATACACAAGAGCTAAAGAATACAAACGAAGCCTTATTCGAAAGATTTGATTTTTTGAATAAAGACAAGGACACCAAAGATTGTTTAGATAGTGTTAAAGAACTCCTATCTGATGAAAAAAAGAGGTTAGACTTGTTCTGTGTTGTTGCTTATTTTGAGAGACTTGGACTTGGTATAAAAAAGAATTATTTTGACCCCGAAATAACAAAAGAACTTATTTCAATAGTTGCAATAAAAACATTTAAATCTTTAAGTTGTTATTTTGAAATTCGAGAAAAGGAGTTAGGGCTAAAGGAACCGTTAGCTCCAAATTTTAAATGGCTCATTGAAAAATGGGAGAGAGAAATAAAACTCCCCCGTTTGTTGCAAATTTAACGAAATATAACTTGTACCGATAAAAAAAGAGAAAAGTTTACCAAAATCGAAAACAAATACTTATCTTTGCCGTTAGTAACGTGAAACGCAACGATTAAAAACGATGATAATTTCATTCAAAGACAAAGAAGCAGAGAAAATTTGGAATGGGACGGTTTCAACCAAGTTGCCTTTTGAAATTCAACAGACAGCTCGCAGAAAGTTGAGAATGATAAATAATTCGCAAAATATCAATGACTTACGAATACCGCCTGCTAACAGATTGGAAAAGTTGCAAGGCGATTTGAAAAATAAATATAGCATTCGTATCAACGACCAATGGCGGATAGTTTTTGCTTGGTTGAACAATAGTGCTTTTGAGATAGAAATAGTTGATTATCATTAAAATACAAAAAAAATGAAACGATTAATGAACATAACACCGGGCGAAGTTTTGCAAGAAGAATTTTTAATTCCAATAGATATTTCGCAGTATCGTTTGGCTAAGGAATTAGGTATTCCGCAAACACGAATTTCCAACATTATTAACGGTAGCCGGCGCATTACCGCCGATACTGCATTGCGTTTAGGTTTGTTTTTTGGTAATTCGGCAAAATTTTGGCTCGGATTACAAGATGATTTTGATATTGAAAACACACAAATCAGTCAACAAACAGTATATCAGAGTATTAAGTTATCAAATTATGCAAAAAAAGCGCAAATGGAATTTGCCTAATTCAGTCCATTTGGCGCAAGTTTAACGAAGTGTAACTTGTGCCAATAATAAAAAAAGAAACACACAAACAACAAACAAAAATCACATGAAAAAATTTGAACGCATCGTAGGACTTATTGCAATTTTTGGAATACTTCTAAAAATTTTTCACATACCGGGTGGAAATATGTTGACTGTGTTGTCGCTTATGACCCTTTCAATATTTTATTTTTTATTCAGTTTTGTGCTTTTTAACGATATTAAACTGACAAACATTTCTAAAAAAGAAACAAGCGAAAAAAGAAGAATTGGAGCAGTTGGACTTGGTTTAGCAATTTCAATAATAATAAACGGCGGACTTTTCAAATTGCAATTTTGGCCAAAGGCAGATATGCAGTTACTGGTAGGTCTTGTAGCTATCGGTGTTGTGCTTTTTGTGGCAATAATTTTTTATTTCCGAAATAAGCCCAATAATTACACACAAATTTCCCATTTTCAAAATAAACCCGATGAGTATTACAAACGAATTTTCACGAGAATTGTAATCTATGGCGGCTTGGGGCTCGTTTTGTATTGCACACCGAGCACCATTCTTGTCGATGTCTATTATCGCAATAATCCCGATTATGCGGAAATGTTCAAAAAAGTGCTTGCAAACCCCGATAATTTGGAATTGCGGGAACAGTTTGATGAAATAAGGAAACAAAAATAATATTTGCTTGGCACAAGTTGCAAATTTGCGCCAAATAATAAGGGAACATTAAACCGTCCAAAAGGACATAAATAATTAAATATGGATTTGTGCAGTATAGTTTCTCATTACGCCGCTGAAATAAATTGGTGGTGGTTTGCCGCAGCAACGATTGTTTCGTTTGCTATTGGCGGCGTTTGGTATTCATTGCTTTTTTCCAAAGCATGGATTAGAGTTTTCAAGGTAGAAATGGAGGGAGTTACAACCGCAAGCGTTGTGCGTACCATGCTTTTCCAACTTTTGACAACCATGTTTTTGGGGGCGGTTTTCTTTGTTCTCACAAACATTTCGGTGTGGATTGCTATTCTTACTTTGGTAGGGATTTGCGGTTGGGAAAAAGGCAAATTGAATTTCCAATTCAGTCGCAGGAAAGATTTTCTTATGGCAGTTGTGATAGAAGTTGGACACACCTTTGTTGTTGGTATGGTTTTTATTTTGTTTGCGTTGCTTTAACGTTTGGCACAAGTTACAAAGGTGTGCCACATTACAATGCAATCCGAATAAGGATTTTGGCAAAGGTTTTTATGTAACAAATTTTCACGACTAAATATTTTCAATATATTTTCGAGCATAAAAGAATTTTTATATCTTTGTGTAAGACTTTTCGAGTATGCTTTAAGAAAATATAATTTGGGGACAAAAAAACCACGGAGAAACCGATAGCCGAAAAAAGTGGAGGTAACATATAATTTTGTTTGTAATGGCAATTATTGATGTATTAAAACACGACGGTCCAAACAATGTTTTGGTTTGGAAATGGCGACCTGCCAACAATGGAAAACGGCAGGAAGAATTACGATTTGGAACACAACTCGTTGTTAATCAGTCGCAACAGGCAATTTTCCTGAAAGACGGACAAGTTACCGATATTTTTGATGCCGGCAAACATACGCTTTCGGCACAAAATCTTCCCGTACTTTCGGGGTTAATTGGGCTTGCGTTTGGCAATCAAAGCCCGTTTAAGGCAGAGGTTTATTTTATCAACAAGGCAATAGCGATGGACACAAAGTTCGCCGTGTTGCCATTCAATATGATAGAACCGAATTTCCGTGTGCCGATTCCAATTACTTCCCGTGGCAGTTTCTCGCTGAAAGTATCTGATTCTCAGTTGTTTTTGAATAGAATAGTTGGTACTGTGCCCGATGTGGAAGCATTCAAATTGACGCAATTTTTCAGAGGAATTATTACCGAACGAGTAAAATCGGCTATCACAAAAATATCTAAGGAGCAGAATATTAGCCCATTAGAACTTGAATCTATTGTATTTGAAGTTTCCGATGCGGTAAAGGGAATTATCAACGATACGTTTACACAATACGGACTTGCATTGGATTTGTTCAACATTGAAGCCATTTCGATTGTTGATGAAGATGAGCGTGTGAAAAAAATAGTTGAAGATTACCAGCGCTTGATGTCGGAAGATATGGAAGAACGTATGCGCTTGAAACGCCGTGCCGAAAATCTTGACGTGTACCGAACCGAAAGGTCTTTTGATACCACAGAAAAAGCTGCTGAAAACATTGGCGGAGGAGTTGACGGAGGAACAGGCGGAATTTTGGGCACAATGGTAGGTTTGGGAATGGTAAATCCGTTGGCTCAACAAATGGGAAATATGATGACTACCGTTGCCACTCCTGCACAACAACCGGTTGCAACATCATCGGTAAATCGGGAAGAAGTTATAAAACTACTCAAAGAATTAGGCGAATTGAAAAATACAGGTATTCTTACCGAAGAGGAATTTGCTGAAAAGAAAAAGGAATTGCTTGCTCAAATTTAAAAATATAGATTGCTTCGTTCCTCGCAATGACGCTCGAATAAACGTCATTGCGAGGAACGAAGCAATCTAAAACAAGAAATTATGAATAGAAACGCAGAATTTGTACGGCGACCCGAAAACACTAAAATTGCGGGAGTGTGTGGTGCAATTGCAGATTATGCGAATATAAATGCAACTGTTATCAGAATTATTTTTGTTATTGCCGCTCTGTTGTTTTATGGTATGGTTGGAATTGCTTATATTGTTATGATATTCGTGATTCCGAAAAAAGAAACAATACCAATAAAAATACAAAGCACAATACAAGAAGAAAAGAAAAATAACACAATTCCGAATATTTGCCCTCTCTGCAAAAGTCCGACCAACAGCCAATTGAGCATTTGTGAATGGTGTGGAAATCAATTGAATAACTGAATTGTCTGAACCATGATTTTTACAAGATTTACAAGATTACCAAGATTTTAAAACAATGAATATCAATCGAATATCTATAAATATCTAAACAGGGCAACCACAAGGGATTGCCCCTACAAAATTAACCATTAATCACTAAAATTATGAATTGTCCAAAATGTAAAAGTCCGGTTAACAACAACGCCACCACGTGCGAATGGTGCGGCAATGCGCTTGTAATAGAAATTGTGAGCGAAACATACGCAAATGCAACAGTGTCAAATCCTAATGCGCAACACCTGCCAGCCGACCGTAATTTTTGGTTGACAGTGCTTTTCTCAATCGTAACATTCGGAATTTATCCGCTGTATTTGGTTCACGCCTTTGCCAAAGAAACGAATATTGCTTGCCGCGATGACGGCTCGCGCACAAACGGTTTGGCTATGGTTATATTACTGTCGCTCGTTACATTCGGAATTTACGCCATAGTTTGGCAATGTATGATTATCAACCGCCGCAATGCCTACCTTGTACGAAACGGTAAACCCGAAGGATTGCAAGTTTCTTTTTACCTGCTGACTATTTTCCTATTGAGTTGGCTCACGCTCGGCATTATGTGTTTTGTGGTGTGGAGCCGCGATTTGCGCTTACAAAATGAAGTAAATAAAACCTATAACGAATTTAATAGATTATAACCATGAAAAAAATTGTATTGATTACCGGTTTACTGTTGTTGATTTTCAACACACTTGCAGGATTGATTATTTCGGCGTATTCGCTCCCAAATTTTCTTGCTACCAATTTAAGTATTGCTCTCACCACTGCTCTTATGTTGTGGATTGCGCAAGACAAATATTCCGATGCAATACGCATTGGATTGACCTCATTGTTTGCCCTTACAGGATTGGTGCGAATGATTTGTGTGATAGTTATGTCGCAAACGTGGGAAAATAATTACCTTGTTTTGGTAGCATTCGGTATTTTGTTGTTTGAAGTGGTTTGTTTGGCGGCGGCGGCGTTTATTGATAAAAAATGAGGAAAATAGCATAACAGTATCATTATGCAAAAAAGAATTATGCAAAAAAGCATAATGCAAATTTGCATAATATAAAAATATTCTTATCTTTGTCTAAGAATTTTTACAACTACTGTTATGAACCCATTTTCTTACGGAACAATAGTAAAAGCCGACAATTTTTACGACAGAAAAGAAGAGTGCGCCCGCATTGTGAATACACTTGCAGGTGGCAATAATATAGTGCTTTACGCTCCCCGCCGTTTCGGGAAAACTTCGCTGGTTTTCAAAGCTATGGAGCAGTTGGAAAAGGCGGGATTTATTTGCGTTTACTTCGATTTTATGCCTGTTTTTTCTCCCGAATCGTTTGTGAGGCTCTATGCAAAAGCACTTTCGGCACGGCAATCGAATTTGAATAAATTTGCTCAATCGTTTACGGCAATCATCAAAAATCTTCGCCCTGTGTTGACTTTTGGGCAAGACGGCGCTCCCGAATTTTCGATTGATTTTGCAAATACCGAAGTTGATGAAACTATTATTTCGCAACTTTTAGATATGCCCGAAATGTTGGCAAAAGACAACAAGCGTGTTATTGTGTTTTTCGATGAGTTTCAAGAAGTTGAGAAATTGAAAAACATCAATTTTGAGGCTTTGTTGCGTAGTAAAGTGCAGCAGCAACAACAAACAAATTACCTGTTTTTCGGCAGTAAAACTCATTTGCTGAAAGAAATGTTTAACGACAAAAAAAAGGCGTTTTACAATTCTGCCATGCAAATGTCGATTGGTTCGTTGCCCGAAAAAGATACGATAGAATTTTTGCGCACAAAATTTTCGGCATCGAATATTTCGTTGGACGACGAAACGGCGAAATATCTTATTGCGGTAGCTGCCGATATTCCGCATTACATTCAGCTTTTGGCTTCGGAAATATGGCAGTATATGATTAATAATCAAACAATTGTAACAAAAACCATTGTTGACGCTTGCGCTCACAAAGTGCTTGCGCTCAAAAGCGATTATTATATGGAACTTTTCGACCACCGTTCGCAAAATCAAAAGCAATTGCTTAACGCACTGACTTTTGAAGGGAAAAATATTTTTTCGGCGGCGTATATTAAAAAATATCGTTTATCGGCAATTGGAACACTGCAACGTTCTGTGAGAGAATTAGTTAACGACGGTATTATAGAAAAAAGAGATAATGAATATTTTATTGCCGATCCATTTTTTAAATTGTTTGTTGCACAGAATTAAATCCTTCATAAATTCGTTTACTAAAAAACTCTTTACCCTTGCGCAAACTTTCACAAATAGCAAAAATCCTCCTAAAAACCCTCGCAATTCTGCTTGGAGCAATAGGATTATGCTATGCGCTGAGTTTGCTGCCGGTGGTGCAAAAACACGCAACCACTTTTGTAGCGCAGCAGTTGAGCCGTATTATTGGATTGAATGTGTCGGTCGATGCAATTCGCATTTCTTCATATAATACAATCAGTTTGCATAATGTACAGATTACGAATGCGGCGAACGATACAATTGTGCAAGCAAAAAAAGCCGGTGCGCAACTCATTGTGATTGATTTTAAAAATTTGCAAATTGCGCTTAATGCAATTAAATTGCAAAACGCTACAATTCGAGCGGTAAAAGAACAGGACAGTTTGTGGAATTTCAATAATTTACTTACGACTTTGTTTACCGACACCGTTTCAAAAGGGTGGAAAGTGGCAATTGAGGAAATTTCGATTGAAAATTCAAAACTTGTTTTGCTTGATAAAACTGCGCCTCCTACCCTATCGTATGGCATTGATTTTAAAAATCTTATGGTTGAAAATTTCAATTGCAATATTAGTTCGCTGCGAATGTTGAAAGAAGGCGGTGTGGAATTTTCGCTTAACAGTATTTCAGGAACGGAACAAAGTGGTTTTGAATTAAAGCATTTGCAAAGCAACGTTCATCTCGACGGCTCAAAAATTGATTTACAAAACGTTGATTTGCAAACAAATAATTCGCAGATTGCATTACAAAACCTGCAATTTTCTTACGATAGTTTCGGTAGTTTTTCAAATTTTATAAATAAAGTAACAATTACCTCAACCATTGCAAAATCAACGGTTGCGTTTTCCGATATTGCGTATTTTGCTTCATCGCTGGAACACGTACCCTATATTTTTTCCGTAGAGGGCGATGTGCGAGGAACGGTAGCCGATTTCAAGGCACGAAATATGACAATTACCACCGGCAACGAAACTCGTTTTGCAGGAAATGTTGAATGTAGCGGTTTGCCAAATGTGAGCGAAACTTATTTGTATGCACAAGTTCAAACATTAGAAACTTCGTACAACGATATTGCGCAATTCCGTCTGCCGCCTTACGATACCGAAACGTTTGTAAATGTGCCAACGATTGTCCGACAATTATCCTACATTAATTATAAGGGGAATTTTTCAGGTTTTTTTAGTGATTTTGTTGCTTACGGAACGTGGAATACCAATCTTGGCGATTTCAGAACCGATATTTCGCTGTCGAAAAAAGCTGCGCAAAACGTAGAATATTCGGGGAAAATACAAACTTCATCGTTTGACGTGGGCAGATTGCTGAATGCGCAAAAAATGCTCAATCGTGTGAGTTTGGCAATAAACACAAAGGGTAACGTGCGCAACGCAAAATATATTGATGGTGAAATAAGTGGAGTTGTACAAAGTATTGATTTTAACCGGTATAGATATTCAAACATTGAATTGAGCGGAAATTACACCAACACTAAATACGACGGTCAAGTTTCGATAAATGACCCAAATCTTCAAATGGATTTTTCCGGTTTGCTCGATTTTACCGACACCGTTCCTGTGTTTCAGTTTGAAACTACGGTGGAACACGCACAATTATTTCCTCTGAATTTCCACAAAAGCGACACTTCGGCGCAGGTTTCGCTGCAACTTACGGTAAATTCCTACGGCATAGAACTCGATAATTTGAACGGAAATATCGACATAAAAGATTTTGTGTACAAAGGCAGCATTGGCGAATATGCAACCAACAATATGCAGATACAACTCAAAAATAAAAATTTTCATCGCAGTATTGATGTACAATCGGATTTGTTCGATTTGTCGCTGGCAGGCAGTGGAAATTATTCGGAAGTGCCGGCATATATGTACGATTTTCTGCGTTTGCACATACCTTCTCTGCCCGATTATTTCAAAAAAGCGCAAAAAACATTTGCACCGCAATTTGAAGCAACTATTACAATTAAAGAGCTCAACAATCTTTTGCAAGTTGCTGTGCCTCAATTAGCTATTGCACCACAATCAAAAATTGCAATGCGGTTTGACGAAACCGAAAAACAATTTGCTTTACAAGCAAGCATACCTTTTGTACAGTATAACAACTTGAAATTTTCCGATATTTTTATACAAAACAATAGTAACTATCAAGATATAACTACCATATTACAAGGTAATTACAATTCGCAGATACTCATAGGATTTCAAAATCGCATAGAACGAGACAGTTCTTTTTCGAATATTCTTTGGAAAAGCAATACCAATCTGCAAACCAAAGGCGAACTTGTTGTAAATGGTTCGTTTGGTAATTCGCTGCAAGCATCGCGACCAATTATTGATTTAGATGTGCAACCCGGACACTTTGTAATTGCCGATTCGGTGTGGAACATAGGCAAATCACGCATTACAATTGATTCAAGCAATATTTTCATCGAAAATTTTTCATTGAATAAAGATTATCAATCAATTACACTAAATGGCGATATTTCAAAAGAACCGCAAAAACGGTTAAGTGTAAAACTCAACAATTTTAACGTAAACAATATTTCGCAACTTTTGGCAAACGAAAATTTACAGCTCGAAGGGTTGGTTTCGGGAACAATTGAAGCACGTGATTTATTCAACAAACGCCGTATGTACGTGAATGTGCAATCGCCGGAATTGAAACTCAACGGTCATTTGTTGGGAGAACTTGCAATTCGCAGCCGTTTGTTGCCCAACCAAAATGCCGTTGCTGTGGATTTTTCGCTTACGCAAAACGAATCGGGCTGTAAAATCAAAGGACAATATAATTTGAACAACGATGATATAAATTTTGACGTTGCGCTCAATACTGTCAACTTACAAATATTTCAAAAATTTTTGAATGGAGTGCTCAATAATATGCAAGGCGTAGTTGATGGCAATGTTCGCATACAAGGAAAACTTGCAAAACCACAATTTACCGGAAAACTAAGCCTTCAAAACACCTCATTCACAGTTGCTTACACCAACGTTCCGTATCGGCTCACAAGCGATGTGCTTATCGACGGAACACAGTGCACATTTGCAAACGCACAACTGACTGATACTCTTAACAATAAAGGCACTTTACAAGGATTTATTGATTTACAAACGCCCAACAATCCTCATTATGTAATTAATATACGCACGCAAAAATTGCTTTTGACAGACATAAAAGAAAATCAAAATGATGTGTTTTACGGCAAAATTCTCTATAAAGGAAACGTGGGCATTGACGGTAATTTAAACGGTATAAAAATTACCGGCGTGGGCGAAACGCTTGCTTCGAGCGAGGTTAATCTTCCATTGACAAGCAGCGATTTGTCGCAGGCAAGTTTTCTGACATTTACCACCACCGGCACGGTGCAAGTTGCCCCCCCTACTACTCGTTCAACTTTCACGCCTGAAATGGATTTGAACATACGGGTAACACCACAAACCACCGTTCGCATAATTTTCGACAAACGAGTGGGCGATATTATTCGTGTGCAAGGTACGAGCAATGTGCAATTGAAACTCGACCGCCAAAGCAATTTTACCATGTTTGGCGAATATTTAATTAGCGATGGGGATTATTTGTTTACGCTCCGCAATTTGATAAACAAACTGTTTACCATTCAGCCCAACGGACGCATAGTGTTCAACGGCGACCCACTTGCTGCGCAACTTAATCTTACCGCTCACTATACACTAAAAGCATCGCCACAACCAATAATGGATAGCGCTGTGTTTGGGAAAAATTTTAAGCAGCGCATACCGGTGGTGTGCGAAATTGTACTGCAAAATCGTTTGTTAAGCCCCGATATTTCCTACAATATTTTGGTAGCATCGAGTTCGCAAGTGCAAGATGTGATAAATACAATGACTACGGAAGAGAAAAACAGGCAATTTTTGTCGCTTTTGCTTATGAATAGTTTTTTTACACAAGATGCGTCAGCTCTTAATGTAAATGCCTCGCTTGAAGTACTTTCCAATCAGTTGAATAATATACTTTCGCAAATGAACCTGCCGATTGACGTGGGTGTAAATGTCCGTCAAGCCGGTGGTTTCGACAATTCGGGAGAATTTGAGTTGGAACTTTCACGGGCATTGTTCAACAATCGATTATTGGTCAATGTGAGTGGTTATTCGGAATTGGGAGGAAATCAAAATGGTACAACAACAACCAATCAAAACGGCGATTTTGCCGGCGACGTAAGCGTGGAATTAAAACTCAACGAACAGGGTACATTCAGAATTAAAGGTTTTTCACGTTCCAACAACGACCCCATGCGCGAAACTCGTGATAACACGCAGGGTATCAGTTTGTTCTACACCAAAGAATTTAATACGTGGCGGGAATTTTTCCAACGGCGAAGAGCACAGCAACAACAACGTCCGCCGAAGACAGAGAGTAGAGAGTAGAGTTTAGAGAGTAGTGAGCTAACAACTAATATCTAAACTCTAATATCTAAACTCTAATATCTAAACTCTAATATCTAAACTCTAAAACCTACCGCAGCAGCACCACCGAACCGCGCACTTTCGGATTGCCCGAAGTGTTGTGGCGAGTGCCTTTCCATTTTTTACCGTTCAAAAATTTAGCATCAATGTGCCAAATGTAGGTTCCCGTGGGTAACAATTCACCATCGTATGTTCCGTTCCATTCGTCCACAAATATGCCGTCCTCTACTTTATCGCCATACCACAGTAAATTACCCCACGCATCATAAATCCATACTTTGCAGTATTCCAAATTGAAGGCTACCGGTTTGAATATTCGCACCGAAGCAGCCGGATTGCCGGGCGCAAACGCCGACGGAATAAAGAAACCGGTGGTAATATCAACAAATATTTCGGTGCTGTACGATGCTTTACAGCCAAATGAATTTTCAACCGTAAGCAATGGGCGCGCCCAGCCGTATTTAAAATCGTGCACAATTACCGGCTGATTGCGCTGTGCGTATTCCACAATGGTATCTACATAGTTTTGAATAAAATACGGCATATCAATTCTGCCAAAGTTCCAATACATGGTATAAGGAACTTCTTCGGTTTGTGGAATACCGAAAGTATTGTAAACAAACGGTTGTTGCTTAGTTTCGTTACTGAATTGCAACGATGTTTCTTTTCCTATACCGGCATTTTTGGCAGTAAACATTGGCTCGGGGAAAGCGGCAACGCGCACCACAATACTGTCTCTGCCTTCGCAGCCAGCCCATGTGCGTTCCGTAACCCAAATTGTATCCATTCCCGCATAATCCCAATCCACATAACGAACAGATTGCGTATTTTCATCACGGGCATATAAATGCCTACCGCCGCTCACTTGCCAGTTGTAAGAGCTTGGACGTGAAGGCGGTACTTGTTCCAAAGTATAGACGCTTTCAATAACGCCTGCGCACAACCTCGTATCGCCCACAATTTTCGTAACAGCTCGCGGCGCCACTTCAAATGTCATTGTTACCTGTTCACTTTTACATTTGGTAATAGCATCTGTGTCATACAATCTAAATTCATACGTTCCGAGTGCTACATTTGTCAAATTCATTTGTTGAAAATTGTAATTGCTTCCTGTCCAATCCGGCAATTTACCGTCAACACTTTCCCACATCACAAGCGGACTGCCAAATGCAACCAATGACTGCATAGCCTCGCTCTGGCAGCGTATTTGGTTTTGCACAACCGGCGTATTAGGTTGCGGGTGCACGGTGTACATTACCTGTGCCGGCACACTTTCGCACACTTTGCCGTCGTAATTATAACCATACACCACATCAATAGTATATTTGCCCGCCTTCGGCAAATGTGCGGAATTAAGCGTAATTTTATGCACACCGCTTTCGGCAACCGGTTTGCGCACATTATCTTCGTTGATTACCGTCCATTTCAAATTTGAACCTGCCGAAAATGCAGGGTTGAAATGTGATGCCGTAACATCTATTGTTTCTGCATAGCAAATCGCTTTATTCCCACCGTCGATTTTTACCGTTGGCGCGGCTATTATTTTCAAATACACCGGTGCAATATCGCTTTTACAATTTTTTTCGGTGCGTTGAATGTAGAACGTAATACTATCGCGCGTGCCAATATCGGTAAGCGTTGGGCGGTATGTAGCACCGGATTGAATAAAACCGGTGGCATCGTTGAAACGGTACCAATTGTCGATTGCTTTATCGGTTCTTAAAAATGGAATATCCTCGCCGGCGCATATTTTTTGACTTGTAACTTTCGGCGTTTCGGGTTTCGGATTAATCACAAAACTAATTTTTTGCGAAAATTCGCTCGTACAAGCCGTTGTTTGCGTAGCGTAATATTCCGTTCCGTTTGCGCGTTGCGGAGTGTATGTATTTCCGGTTCCGCTGTACAGCAAAGTAGTTTTATCGGCTTTATACCAATTCACCGTTGCGCCGCTTTCTTGGTTGGTAATGGTAAATGTTGGTTCGCTATCATACGCGCAAATTTCAGGATTTGAAACAGTTACAACAGGCGCATCGGGCAATTTTACAATCGTATACGTTGCTTCTCCCCTATCGGTGCTTTCGCAGCCGTCCACCGTTTGCGTAGCGTAATATTTATACACGCCCACTGCGGTTTCGGTTGATTTATAGGTTGCGCCCGAACCCAACACAGTTTCGCCGGTAGTTACAGTTGCATTTTTATACCATTTTATAGCCGTTCCGGTAGCCGAAACTGTGGTATTTTTGCTCGCATCGTTGCTAAAACACACGCTATTGTCGGTAACGGCGGGCGCAGCAGGAATTGTATTAATTTTCCATGTTTGGCTTGTATAATCGCTCAAACAGCCATCGGTTGTGCGTTGCAGTGCATACATAGTTTGCGTGCCAACAGCAGTTTCCGTCGGGCGGTGCGTATCGGATTTTGCAACTGCCAAGCTGCCGTCGTTCGAGCCGTTGATTACCGGCACCGAAGTGTACCATTCAACGGTTGCCCCGCTTGCTTTTCCGCTTGCGGTAAACAGCGGATTTTGCGTTCCGGCGCACACTTCTTGATTGGCAGGCGTAATGGTAAGGACTGCCGGTTTCTTTACCTCAATAATTATCTGCGTACGCGGACCTTCGCAAGGACTCCACTCCCCGCTCAAATTACCGATATATTCGCTCACATAGAACACATATTGTTTTTCCACCGATTTATCAATCGTTGGCGTGTAGCTTCCTGTTGCACTGGAATGTAACAAGGTGTTGCTAGCATCATAAAAATTAAATGTAGAATGTAATCCCGAAGGGCGAGTTGCAAATTCATTGCCGTCCCAGCCTTTGCCAAAAACCACTTCTAACGCCGGAGTGGCATCGTAATTACAAATAAGTATTGTGGGTTTCGTTGTAAAAGGTGCGGGAATCGGGCAATTGTTTACCTCAATTGTTACCTCAGCCAACGGACTTACACAACCGGTTGCAAGATTTTTTTGCCTTACCCAATAGGTAAACACACCTTCGGTAGAAATATCTTGCATGGGCGCAGTGGTAGTACCGTTTTCAGTGCCGTTACCGGAAGGCGGACTGGTAAACCAATACAATACATGACCCGGGTCGGCAGTGGCGGCGTCGGCAATGCTTTCGCTCGCTCCGGCTTTTTTCAAAAATGTAAGTTTAGTAGTGCTTGGCGGCGCAGGACGCGGATTGATTATTACTTGTACAACCAAATCTTCGGGAACAACCTGAGAGCAATATGTATCGCTTACCGTTCCGGTCAAACGATAGTAACCCGCTTTTTTGTCCAATAAATATTCGGTAAATTTTACCGGAGCCGAACCCGAAATCGGCGCACCACCGTCGATAGTAAATGTATATTTAAACGGTGGAACACCTTTGGTAAATTCAACAAACGCGCCTTCCACCGCTTCGTATTCGCACACGGGGTCGCCGGCACGGAGTCTATATTCAGGCATTTCGGCTTTCATCAAACCAATTGCGTGTGTTACATGGCAAGCCGTTTGCGTTGGTTTTGCCTTATCACGCACCAGCAAGGCAAATGTGGTTATGCTGCCAACGGCACCGTCTAAATCAGAGTATGAAATTGTTTTTGGCGGAGCCGTAATTCCGCCTGTGCCGGTTGAAGGAATTGTGGTTCCCATTTTATACCACACAAATTCAAAATCGGTAGCATTTGCTTGGTCGGAACTTGTAAATGTTATACTTTCGCCCGGACACAAGGTTTTGTCCTCTCCTGCGGGCAATTTTACTTCAAACTCAATCGGCTTTTTACACGGTGGGCAGTAATATTTCGAGGTCAGTTTTATGCGTCCGCAATCGTAGGCAGAAAGCCGGTTGAATTGCAAATCGTAAAATATATTCGTGTTTTTACCCGGATTGTTAACATTTCCGGGGTTGTCGCCTTGGGTAGTTCCGCCGTCCATACGCATAATAATTCCGCCGGTAATATTGTCGGCATTCATGGGAAATGTGTATTGATTGACATTGTAATTACCACCCTGAATGTTGATTACAATAAAATATTCGGTTCCACGCATTGGGTGTCCGGTTATCAAGCGACCGCCAAAATTTAAAGTAGCAACCGTAGCGGCACTTGGCGCAACCGAAACAACTTGCGTGGCAAGCGTTCCCACACGTGCGCCCACCGAATTTCCGTTCGATTGATAAATTCCAGCACTTACTGTAAAATTGGCGGTATTGTTATTGTCTCTATTTGAAAAAGCAACTTTTAATGAATTCAATTCAATATCGCCAATAACCAATATTTTGGTAGCATTGGCAGCATTCCATACTCCATCGGCAGTGCCGCTTGCGTTGTATTGTCCGGGGGGAGCAAGCGCGCCCGTTTCTTTGGTTCTATCTTCAATCCAAATAGAATAGAGGGTATCGTTGCCTACTCTTTCTACTTTGTCAATTTGCGCACCGGTTACACAAAATGCGCCTTTTGCGTTTGCTGCGCCCACGCCCAAATCAACGGTTTTGAGTGCCGTTCCGCCTGTTTGTTTTGAAAATACTGCAAACGAACTTGGCAGAGCTTTTGATGCGGTAGCGTATTTTGAAATAAATTCAAAGCAAATATTATCGGAAGCTGCCGGAGCAAGCGGTTTTTCAACGCACGAAGTGATAATCAAAGTGTCAACCGGCATCGTTTTATCTACGAGTTGCGTAGTTGCCTCAACCACATCGACCACATTACACGGCGCATTGGTTCCGGTGTACGAAACTTTTACTTTGTAAAATCCCTCTTTTTCTACCGAAATAGTATTTTTATTGTAGGTTGCCACCGGTGTTAGTTGAGCAAATGTGCCGGTTGCGGTTTGCGAATAATACCAATCGAATTTATACACCGCTTCTTTTCCTTTGGGAGGTGTAAAATTACAAAACAAATCGAAGGGATTGCCAAAACATTTTTCCATTTTGGGAACTAAAAACACTTCGGGCATAGGGTCGGGCAGGTCGCAGGGAATGTTTTTAATTTCTTCCAAACAGTGGCGGCTTTGCGATATTCCCAAACCCAATTGCCCTTTATCATTCAATCCCCACGCATAGAATTTATTTTCATCGTTTACCATAAAGCCGAAATTGTCGCCACGGGCAATGTTTACCGCATTGCGTATTACGGTTTGATTGATTGTAGCTGCGGTGGAAGTATTTATGGCAGGCGGCTGACCGCTTGCATTACAATACACGGCAAATTGCGGTCCTGTAGCGCAAAAATCTGTTGCTGTAGAACCATTTGGTGCATAACCGCCATTAGATTCATTATTCCCCCAATACAGTATATACCCTTCTTTGGTAACAGCTGCCGAATAACCACGTCCGCCGATTACTACTTTCACATCGGTCAGGAATTTCTCGCCCGATATTTTTTGATAATCGCCCGAAACTACTTGATATGCAGCCGTTTCGGAAGGGCAACGCTGCCCGCCTGTGTTACAACCAACCAAACAGCCCCAGCCGTCGTTTCCCCAGCCATATACATTGCCGGTTGCACCTTCTACGGCAAGCCCGTGAACGTCGCCAGCTGCCATCATTGAAATTCCCGAAAGCGTTGTTCCATCGGCTTTTCGCACCGGCATTGCCACATTACTGGCACCCGGTCGCCCCATTCTTTCACCGCAGGAATACACCGTTCCCCAACCATTGCCGTCGTCCACCAAAAAGTAAGCAGTATAGTCGCCGCCGGCAACGTGAATTACGTTTTGCAGCGGCTGATTGGTACTTCCATTTATTACAAAAACAGGCGTAGTTGACATTCCTGCACCACCGTTAGGTCTATTTGCCGCCAATTGTCCGTTGCTATTGCTGCCCCACGATACACAGCGTCCGTCGTTCAAAATTGCATACGCCGAAGCGGTTGCTGCGGCTATGTATTTTACGCCGCCTAAGAAATTTCCACCCGGAGTGCCATCTTCGTTGTAACCCGGAGCTACACCTTTCAATACCGCTTTTGCTTGTGTAACAGGAGCCGTAGCTGCCGAAGTTGTACCTTGCCCACATTCACCGTTTACGTTGGTTCCCCACGCATACACCACATTGCTGCACGAAAGAGCCGTACTAAACGCTCCCGAACCGGCAATTACTTGCTGCATGGTAAGTCCTACGGGTAAATTCACTTCGTGCGGTGCGTTTACATTTACTCCTGCCGGAGGAGTTTTCAAGCCAAGTACATTATTGGGATTGGAACCCCACGCATACACATAGCCTTTGGCACAAATAATCATACCGTAACTATCGCCTCCCGAAATTGTTAAACTTTGGGAATAGGAATTGGTTGTGAGTATAAAAACATGTAATAGAGAAAGTAATACTGTGAGTTTCTTTTTCATTTTTTTAAATTTTGCGTTATAAATATACAAATCCCATGAAAGGACGTAAAATTATGGTCATTTGTTGCATCGAAATTGTTACATTTTGATTACATTTTCAATTTGGTGTAAATAAAAAGCATGTTGCACGCTGATTTTTACTCAATATAGACAATTGTAAAAGGGGAAACCCTATAAAAAGCCCCCTAAATCCCCCTCAAGGGGGACTTTAAGGAAAAAACATTCGTTTTTTCTTGCTCCTCCCCCTGAGGGGAGGCTGGGTGGGGCTTTTTACTTCTGAATTATCAACCGGTTAGTCGATACGGTATTATTGTAATCCATTTTCACAAAATACACTCCGTCGGCGTATGCTGCGGTAAAAAGAGTAAACGGAATTTTTACCCGTTCAAAGCGTTCAATTTCCTGTCCCAATAAATTGTGTATGCTTATGGTGGCATATTCGCTGCGAGGGTAAAATATAACATGGTCTTGTGCAGGATTGGGAAACATCTCGTGCTGATTTTTATCAAATTCCTCTTCGCAGTGTATCTGTTTCCATTTGCACAACGATTGTTCCACCGTGTTTGATGCGGCTTTTTGCAACGTTGCAGCTTGTCTTCCGGGCAACCCTGCAAAATATTGCGAATTACAGCGCTCACTAAAAATCATGGAATGCAAGGTGCAGGCAACTAAATACGAACCGGCTAAACTTGGGTGGTAATTATCGGAAGCGTATAAATTTATATCGGGGTTGTTGTGATAAACTGTTGCCCACGCCACGCCAACGGGTGCAACCCAACAACCGTAGCGCTGTGCCAACTTTTCATATCGCCGCTGTATAATATTGTTCATATCGTCGAAATTGTCAAAAGGTGTGGGAAGTTTTGTGCCGTTTTTGTAGCCCCATGTCATAAAAAATATGGGAATAGCCTGAGGTGCATACTTGTATATACTATCCATCAATTGCTTAACGTATGGCAGCGATGCCTGTGCTATACTGTCGTAACTATGCGTAAATTCACGGCTATAACCTTGCAGCACCACATAATCGTAATTTGCTTGGCGTATCAGTTTGTAAGTGCTATCGTCTTGCGCATGACCTCTGAAACATTGACCGCTTACTAAATTTGCTTGCGTTACTACTTTTTTCCCTTGCGATTGCGCCAAATTTCTCACAATAGAAGGCATATCGTTGAAAAAGGAAAAACTATTACCAATAAATAACACTCGCACAGGTTGTTGCGCCCAAGCAGCACAACAACAGAAAAAACTTATGATAACAAGTATTTTTTTCATTGTTTCCTATTTTACTGATTTTATTGCGATTGGTTTTAAATAAACCGGAGCAATGCTTGTTTCAAATTGCGCTTTGGAAAATAAATCGGGGTTGAACACAAATACCGTATTTGCAACAGTATCAAGAAATGGCATATAGCTTATGTTTTGATATTCAAGCAAACGGTTTGGTACACTGTCGATATGCGTATAAGCAAACTTTGTAGCACTATATTCAAGCGATTTGTTAGTAAAATTGACTGCGTTCATACCGGGAGCCGAAATTTTGAAATGCACCAATTTATCGTTACTGAACAGGGTAAAATTTCCCTGCTCATCGCTAAATGTGTTCACACCCACGTTCCATTCTTTATTCCAACCACGTATTACGGCGCCGGCAACAGGTTTTTCGGTAGTACCGTCGATTACCGAACCGTGTATCACAAAATTGGAATAGCCCAACATATTGTAATAATTCACGGGACGTTGTTTCGTTTTGGGCTGATAATCAGAGAAATATGCAATTTCGGCAACTGCCGGTTTTGGAGTACCATATATGATATATTTATTTTTTGCGGTAACAACGCTGTCGCGTGTGTTCAACAGCGCGGTGTGCCGCACATTAAAATCGCCGCAACAAGTTTCTTTAAAATTACTCCAACCATAGCCATGCGCTTCTTGAAATTCCCACCAACCATAGCCAATTGCACCGCAATCACGTGCAAATTCATAGCTTTTTTTCAAAAATTGCCGTTGATATTCGTATGGCACGGTATCGTTATCGGCAGGCAGGGCGGTTTCGCCTATCATAAACGGTTTGTCAATGTAGGTGCTATACCAATATATTTCGTTCAACGCACGCAAGGGGTGGTAAGTGTGAAAACTCACAAAATCAACATCAAGTAATTGTGCGTCCCAACGGAACACTTCGAGCGGCTCGGCAAAACCAATAGTAAATAATTGATGCGGCGCAAGGCGCGTCATCATAGCTCGCCAACCGGCTACAATGGCTACTACATCTTCTTTGCTCCGTTTGCCGTTTTTATCGAAATACAGCGGTTCGTTTATAAAATCGTAGGTAAAAATTGTAGGCTCGGCGCAAAAATGTTGCAATAATTTTTCGGTAAAAAATTCCAAATCTGCGTTTTCAACCGGCTCCTTTATAAGCAACATCAGTTTCAAATCATTTTCACGGGCAATTCTTACCACCGTATCGAGTGCTCGTAAAATTTCGGCATAATTTTCTTTGACAAAAATTTTCTTACCGTCAGCTTCATAAAAATTTTCGCCCGATGTGCGGTCGAAACATAAACGAATGGTGTTAAAACCCATTTCTCGAATGTATTCAAAATGCGCACGAAAACGCTCGTTAATTTCGGCTGCCGTTTGCAAACCGGCTATTCGCTTATCTTCATAATACCTGTGCGGCGAAAGCACAAAAGTATCGTTTACCACACGCCAATTAAGCACATAATTTATCATTAACGGAAAAAACGCGGTATCGTTCAATTGAAATTCATTACCATTCAACTGCACAAATTGCGATTTTAGCGAAGCTTCAACACAACAATTTTGTCCATTTTTTGAATGAGGCGTTTTGCAGGAAAAAAAAGTTACGATGCAAAAAAGAAGAAATACGATTTTTTTCATGAGTGAAATATTTATCACAAAAATATATAAATAGTAATACGAATAGCATTGTGAATTGAAATTTTATAAACTATTTTTGCAAAATAATAATTTATAATTTTTTGTATGCAAAAAATCATCTCAATCCTCAAAACTCACCTGTATTTTCCGGTTACACTTATGCTTGTAAGCGTTTTGCTACGCATGTACGAAATGTGTGCTCTCGTATTTTTTTCGTCAAGCGGTGCAGTGCCGTTGGGCAATGTTGTGCACGGTTTGTTTGCCGATTGGCTTTTTATAGCATTTGTGAGTTTGTGTTTTTTTCCGGCTTTTGTACTTATGAATTTTATTCATAAGAAAACAGCAATTGTAATAACATATTGTATTTCACTATTATACATAGTATTGCAAACGCTTTTTGTAGAATATTTCCGCACAATGCTCTACCCGCTCGACAGTGTTATTTTTAGTTACAAACCTGCTGAATTGCTTTCGATTGTGCAACTTTCGGCAACGGGCAACTTTGCGGTTTTAGCGGCAATTGCGCTTTGTATGCTCGGTAGTTTTGCGGTTATTTACCAGCTTTTAGCGCATAAATTTCAAATTTTTGAAAAATTTAGCATATTTAATCTGTGTACACTGATTTTTATTATGTGCGCCGCTTCGTGGCATATTTTCCGTCCGCGATACCAAAAATTCGACAATGAATTTCGTTTTTTTGTAACTGTCAACAAAGTTGAATATTTTACATCGAGTGTGTTTACGCATTTTTCCGATAAAAAAGAATTTAACAGCAACGAAACCGGCGTAGCGTTGAAAGACTTTCAGAACGACAATCCGCACAAGGAATTTATGTCACTCAATTTTCCGTTGCTGCACCGAAATACCAATACCGATGTACTTGGCGAGTTTTTTACATTCGGTGAGCAACGCCCGAATATTGTGGTTATTATATTTGAAGGTTTGGGAAGTGCTGTGAGCGGCACACATGCCACGCTTAGTTTAACGCCTTTTGTCGATAGTTTGGCGGCGCAATCGCTTTCGTGGAGTAATTTCCTTTCAAATTCGGGACGAACCTTTGGCGTGTTGGCAAATATTTTTGGCTCTTTGCCTTTTGGCGAAAATGGTTTTACATTTATTTCGCCGCAAATGCCTCAACACCAATCGCTTATTTCAATTTTAAAAGAAAACGGTTATAGAGCCAATTTTTTCCACGGCGGGCTCACATGGTGCGATAATATTGCCGATTTTATGCGCCAAAACAACGTAGATGTGCTGCTCGACGATGCCAATTTCGACACCACAAAATACCGCCGCATAGCTCGCATAGAAGGCTCCGATTTTTCGTGGGGCTACCACGATGGCGATATGTTCACAGAATCGTTTTCGTACATTAGCAAAAGCACACAACCTCGTTTAGATATGTATTTAACCATTACCACACACAGTCCATGGTTTGTGCCCAACAAAGAAGAAACGCAAAAAGCTATGTTTCAAAGTCTTGCAAAAAAAGGAATTGTAGCAGGAACGCCACAATATGAAATTCTGCAAAAAAACAAAGATGCCGCCACCTGCTATTTTTACGCCGACCAAAGCGTACGCAATTATTTTACCGAAGCGCAAAAACAAGCGTGGTTTAACAACACTATCTTCATAATTACCGGCGACCACCGTCAAGATTTATTTTCGCCCGAATCAGAAATTGAGCAATATCACGTGCCGTTTATTGTGTATTCGCCCATGTTGAAACGAGCGGAACAATTTGCATCGGTTTCGTCGCATTTAGATATTACGCCCACGCTGCTTGGCATGCTTCACGCTAATTTTGGCATAGAAACGCCCGAATATGTGCATTGGTTGGGTAGCGAAATTGACACCGCTCGCGATTTCCGCAACATTCACAACATACCATTTATGAATAGTAATCGCAGTATTTCAGAATTTTTGTCGGGAATGTATTTTTTGAAAAACAATACATTGTTTGAAATTTCCGATGGTATGCGCACCCAACGCATACAAAACGATGAAATTCAATATGAAATAGCTCGTAAACTCAACAATTTCAAACAAGTGAATAGTTATGTTACTAAGCATAATAAGATAGTGGTTAGTGATTAGAGTATAGTGATTAAAAATTTGAGTATATTTGCACTTTATTAATCTTTAAATTTTACCGTTATGAGAAAAATAATTTACTTATTTTCTATAATAATATTATTGATTTCCTGCAAAAAGAGTAATGATATTAATTCAAGTATAGATGATACAGTGATTATTACTCCTATTCAAAAATCTTATTTTTCTATTACACACGATAAAATATTTTCTCTTAATTCTATTCCGTCTGGAGCAATTATAGATATTACTGTATATAAAAACAATACATATATTGCACCAAATAGCACTCAATATAATTCTTTACACATAGAATCTTGCGACTCAACTATAATAATGCCAGTTCCCTATATGTATAACAATAAATTTATAGGACTACATACGGGAGAAACAAAAATAAAAATATATGATGATAAAGATACTACATATTTTAATGTTGCTGTTATCAAAAGTGTAGACCACGATGAGCCTTTTTTAGTATTTGGCGCAAATAAAAATGCTGTTATAGAATATATGCAACCTTATTTGGATGACGATTTTTATTATGGATTTAAAAAAGTGGAAATAAAAGATAATATAGATGAAACAATAGATATTATTCGTTACCGCAAAAACAGCGTTGTCTCTTATCACATATCTAATTACAAGAAAAAATATTTTTATGATACTGATTATTATTTTAAAGACAACAAACTTATAAAAGTTGCAATGGATTTACAAAATAGCCCACATGGTATTCCTTATTGGAATATTTATTATTTTTACCAATATTATAAAAAAGAATCTCAAACTATATATGAAACAGTCAGTTTGCCGACTGATATAAAATCTGTTTTTATTTTTAGAAAAAACAACAACATTGAAATAAATGTAAGAGGAATAAAACGACAGCCTGAAACATATGAAGGAGAGCCTTATTACTGTTATGATGCTATGTTTTATCCGAGATGATTTTACAAAAAAATCCCGCTAAAAAATGGTTGAAAATTTGTTTCGGCAACAGGGAGTCATTATTTTTATGAAAAAAATGGTGTAAAATCGCCGCCTGCTCGCGCGGACGTGCCGTGCTTGTTGCACAACTAAACGACCAGCAAAAATAAACTCACATTTTTTTTGTAATTCACTGATATTTAGTATCTTTACGCAAAGATAAGAAAATTATGCAAGGCAACAAACAATATCAAGAAAAAC
>Ga0209737_10000247_pt1 | contig 48193 bp, 44 predicted proteins | sample TergutCu122P3_FD_187284 | JGI IMG/M metagenome (GOLD analysis project Ga0209737, IMG submission 187284) | Cubitermes ugandensis P3 segment gut microbial communities from Kakamega Forest, Kenya - Cu122 P3 (SPAdes) (version 2) | ecosystem: Host-associated > Arthropoda: Insects > Digestive system...
CTCATTCCACAGCTACCACCCCCAAACGGGACGGCAAAAATATACTTTTTTTATTAACAAATACCATACCACAACTTTTTTTGAAAATAATTCGTAATGAAATGAAAATGAAAGAAATAAAATTTGGTTGAAATACTAAAAAAGCAAATAATTGAACAAATGAGCCATAAAATCTGATCTAAAAATGAAAATTTAACTCAAAAATAGAAAAGGGTCGACGCATTTGCATCGACCCTGTCCATATATTTTATACAAATTAATTTCTGTATTATTATTGCGCTTCAACAACGTTACGTGTAGAGGCAACACTAATGATAACAGCGCCCGGATTTTCCATAAAAGTAAGATTAGGAATTGCCAAGTCGCTTATTTTAATCATATCGTTGATTTCCAAATTAGAAATATCCACGGTAATCATTTCCGGAATATCTTTCAATAATCCTTTTACGGTGAGTTTCCGTACTTTTTTCACCAACTTACCTCCGCGGAGTACTCCCGGAGAAGTTCCGGTAATCACCACAGGAATTCCAATAGTAACAGGTTTTCCATCAGTTATTTCTAAAAAGTCAACGTGCAATAATTTGTCTGTAATCGGATGCCATTGTGTGGCTTGTACCACGGCTTCGAATTTTTTGCCGCCTACTTCCAATTCTACATATTTCACCTCGGGAGTGAATAATAATTGACGGAATTGAGACTCTTCTACCACAAATTGCATTTGTTCTTGACCGCCATAAATTACGCACGGAATGAATCCTTGATTGCGTTGTGCTTTCGCATCTTTTTTCCCTACGCTCTCTCTAAGAGAACCGCTCATAGATACAGATTTCATGTTTTTAAGTTTTGATTATTATTAAACTAAAAGCGCTTTTTAAAAAGCCCGCAAAAATATATTTTTTTTGATATACGAATTATGAAATAGGAAAAGACTCAGGCAAACGTCTAAAAAAAACAAATTTTAATTGATTGATAATAAAAAAATATATTTTTGCGCCCCGATTTGCGGATGTGGCGTAATTGGTAGCCGCGTTAGACTTAGGATCTAATGTCGAGAGGCGTGGGGGTTCGAGTCCCTTCATCCGCACAATGGCTTTTTAAAATTCAATGAGTGAGCAGTTTGCAAACACAGCTTGCTCATTGTTTATTTTACGGAGACAAAATCGGGACAAAACCGATTTATTTTTATAGCTTGCCGCGTAGCGCAAACGCTAAAAAAAAATGTCAAATTCACAATCTCACTTAGCCCTTGTTACGGCAGTAAACGCTACTCATTACATGCCGGCAACCCTTCAAAAATACCCTTCGGGGTGGTTGATAGACTACTATGTCGAAGACCCTAACACGCTAAAATTAAAGCGTATGAAAATTAAAGTAGCGCGTATGATGTCGCGCTTTCCTACTAAAAACGAGGCATTGCGGCACGTTAATTCTGTTGTAGCAGCTCTGAATATTCGCCTTGCTTCGGGCTGGAATCCTCTGTTATATACAAGTGATAACACAGAGCCTGTACCTGTATTTGAACCTGTCAATGTTTCAAAAACGCTTCCGGTTATCACCGTATACTTATCTGAGCCAATGACCATGTGGTTTTGCTCGTTCACGAGCTTGTTCATTTCCGAACGGATACTCTTAACAGATGCTTCTACCTCTTTGCCGTTGATGTAGATGTTGATTCTACGTGTACTCGATTTTGCCATAAATTGAGAGATTTATGGCGAAGGTAAAGAGGGGAGAAGTGGGAAAATAGGACAAAAAAGAGTATTTGTATGATACGCAGGCGAGGGGAGAGAGTAATTCTTTATATGTAATTGCCTTGAAACATTGTGGGTATGTGATTTTATATATTTTTGCACATACTTAAAAGTTGGGTGCAAATGATGAGAATGTGGTGGAGAAAGTCGTGGAAATTGAACTGCTAAACCTACAATTTTATTTTTTAACCTTTAAAGAAAATTTTATTATGAAAGAACAAAAATTCAACAACTTAGACAGTGTAATAGAAACCAAAGACCATTTCCAAAGCGGGGCAGGTTCGAAAAGTCGAACAAATAGAGAAAACTTTTTTAGAATAATGTGTTTTTCGTTATTGGCGGCTGTTTTCATCCTTAGCGGATGCGATAAGATTGATAAAGACGAAGATGAGGTATATTTGCTGGTAGAAATCAATAAGGATAACGGATGGCGTTTAACGAAATTCGAATACGACGACCAAAATTGTATTACGAAAATTACTGCTAATTATAGCGATACACATTCTGAAATTATAGCGTTAAGTTATAACGGTACAGGAAATTTGACTTCGATGAATTGGAATGATTCTACATATACATTTACCAAAGAAGGCAGCAAAATAACGGTTAATCGTTCATGGTGGGAAGATGATGATGGTGAAAATAGCGAATCAATAGACCTGAATGTTGCAGGATTAATTGAAAAATGGACATATAACAGGACTTATGATAATGGAGATTGGTATATAAATATTTATACCTATGAATATCAGGCTGGAAATATGAGTAAAATAACATATACGAAGGAAAGTGAGTGGGGTGGTGCAAGTGATTCATATTCTCAAATCTTTACTTTTACCACCTACGACGAAAAGAGATCTCCATCTTATCGCTGCAAAACCCCACAATGGTGGTTTTGGTGGCATCTGGAAGGCATGCAAATATTTGGTTCTCGAAACAATATAAAAATTGCAAATTGGGGTAATGAAGATGGTGTCAGCACATTTGAATACACGTATAACGACAATTGGTTTCCGGTAACAATGAAAGAAAAAAAATCTAACGGTTATGAAAGTACGAGCACGTTCAAATACGAGAAAAAATAAAGGATATTTTATTTTACTCCAAAAAAACGATATCCAAAAGTAATCCCTATTGCAGTTGAATTCCAACCATAACTGCCAATGCCAATATAAGGAACTTCATTTAGTCCTAATTCACTGAATCTTGTATCATAATTTACTTTTATCCTTTTTACAAACGACAAATTCACATTTAAGCCAAGAACGAAATTATGTCTTGGCTTTTTTTGGCTATGAAAGAAAAACAGTACGGCTGTCGTTGCGTCTGGAATTGCATAATATTTTTGTTCTATTTTAATAAAATTAATGGAAGAGTTGTCTTCTGTAATTCCATAATCATTCGTGTTAAAAATATCCCACTCTTTATTTATCCATTTGTTTGCGGGATGATAAAAAGGGTTGAATTTTATACCTAACTCGCCTTGCATACAAATACTTTTGTTTAATTCTTTAAAAACAGTTATTTTTCCGGTAAAGCCAATGTATAGAGAACCCATTTCGAGATAAACGTCATTGGACGCTCCATAATTAGATAGTTTAGTTAGGCTTGTACGACTAAATATGCCAAAAGGTACTTCCAGCGCAATACCGAAACCGTTTCTAATCATAAAGTTGTATTGTAAAATAAATTCCGGCACAAACGAATGAAATAGTATAGGCTCAATTTCTCCTAAAGTTTTTTGCAGTTTTGGGGCAAAATTAATCCCTGTGAATACACTGAAACCTAATGAATGAAAAGGTTCATTAAAGTTGAAAGATTTTTCTATTTCTCTTTCTTTCCTATTTTGAGGAAAGGTGTTTACTGTTACTAAAAAGCATAATACCAATGCTAATAAAAATGTTTTTTTCATAATTCAATTATTTAAAAAAGAGGCTGTTTAATAAATTCTACAAACAGCCTCTGTAAACTAAAATTTTGCTGCAATTCCGATACGAAAACTAAAATTACTATCCGAAAAATCCTTAAACTCTAAAGAGTTTCCAACAACTATGCCTCTTTTAAATCTTTGAAAATAAAAGTATTGTCCAACAGAACCTTCTGCAAAAAAGCCAATAATATTTTTAAAATAGTAACCAATTCCAATCCCAAGCCCATATTCCTGTCGGTATTTACTATGTGGAAAATCTGGTTGATCTATTTCCTTGTGAGGCAAATAGCAACCACCATATTTTGTAGTGAGATACAAATCCCAACGGCATTTTTTTGATTTAACAAAAAACGGTAGAATATGAAAGCTTGCATTTACACCAAACAAAGGCGCAAAACTTCTATTTATTTCTTCAGCTAAGTCTGATGAGTAGTCTTCAAGCCATTCATAATGCTGAAATCCTGTGAAAACACCTATCTCAATAAATCTATTAACCCCGTAATTAGCTTCTACTTTGAAATTTGCCATTTTACGATTCTGAGAAGTAATAAAAAAATCTCCAATATGAGCAGAAGCATTACCCCAAAAAGCGGTTTTATAGCTTGAAATACTTGCTTTTATCGTCCATCTATTTTTTACTGAATATTGATAATCATTTGTTTGAGCTTTTACTAAAACTAAATTCAACGAAATGATCATCAATACGATAAACAATAACATTGGCTTATTAACCTTCATAATCAAATAATTTGTTAATTTACTACCACGTTATACTTGAAGCAGGAATTCTTGTAGTACCAACTATACTTGTCAGTCCTATTTCCGTCTTCCAAGTATTACCATTGACTTGTACGTCAATACTAAATAATTTTCTCTGTCTAAGGTCACCATGATTTGATCCAACATCAGATCCACTACCTTTTTTGGTATAGACCGTTACGTTGTGTGTAATGTCTCTTTTCGCTGACCACCATATCCCCAAAACTCTTTGGAAAGGTTCAGATGATGCATACCAAGTTCCTCTGGTTCTACGTATCATACCCGACATGGAAAACGATTCCTCAAAATAGAATACTTCTGATAGAACTCGTTGATAACTAACCATTGCTGATAACCGCTCTACCTGTGTTCCTGAATATGAGCCTTTAGAGTTATTAGTTCTGGAAGGATTAGGAATAATTACCCCATTTATGTCCTCTCGCATTAATTCTGAATCCTTTAGATTTAGTAATTCTTGATAATATTGAATGGGATAACCAACACGGGCATCTTCAAATACTTTCCAACACATATCATCAACTTGGAACATACGATTTGCATTCATGATATAACGGCATGGTAAGTTACGGTATTTTGTTTGGCAAAATTGTTCGCCTTCTATGGTTACAAGTTGTATAAAATCTGAATTCATACTAAGCTTTTGGGATAAATTAGCGGAATTAATGCGGTTATTATCAAGATCATTCAGAATTGTCTCCATTGCCCTATCTGCCAACTTGCCAAACGAATTAAAACCGTTCGCTTCTTCATATCTCTCCAACTCTTCTAAAGTAAAGCTAATGGTCTTTTCAATTTCGCGATTTAGTTCATCATAGTCATTAAAAATACGCATCGAAGATGCACTATAAGAAGACGAAGACTTCGATGCTCCGCCTTGATCTTGCGTTGTTTCATTTTCAGCCTTGTTACAGCTTACAAAAGCGAAGATTGCTATTAGGATTATTAAAAAAAAGTTATTTTTCATAATGATTTTGTTTAGGTTAAATTTTATTTGTTAATTTAAAACGATTTCTCAAATGTATGCTTTTTTGTATTTGTTGCTTGCAAAGTATTGACACTCTTAGCCATATAATCAATAATTTGGCTTTGAGACACCTCGTTTGGAACACAACCAACAACCAACCGGTTACCATTATCGAAACACACGATTTTCTAATTTCCAAAAATCATGATATGCGTAAAAACAAGTGTGCAAATAAACAAATGGACAAATAAATGAGGAGCAAAATTTTGTAATATAATCTAATTGCGTGCTATAGAATGAAAATTCACCTGTAAAGATACTACGCAAATGTGTAATGATTTTATTGAATATACTAACGGCTCTTGTTTCCATAAGGTCGTAGACTAATTAAATCGGTTGCAAGATACGAAAAAGTACATGCAAAACGATTCTATGAATAAGTTTTTATTACCTTTTTTATTTTCAGCGTATTAGATATTGTTTTAGGTAAGATAAAATGAGTCAATAGTTATTAATTGCGACAATTCTTGGGATGTTTTTTGCAATAAATAGAGTGATTTACTACAATTTTTTCGCCCCAAACGAGCTAACTATTACCTGATCGCCCCAAAATTCAGCAGCCAAATTAAATAGTTTTTGCGTGTTTTTTTCAATGGGAATGTCTATCCAATCTTCCATGGTGCGCTTCACGCGACTATTATTGCTCACATATTTGCCAGCAACACGCGGCTGACCATAACCCACTGCCCACTCCCTAAATATGCCGTGTATGGGAATTTTAAAACTAACATTTTCCGGTACGCCGCTATTCCGGACAATGGCATAGCGGATGCTGTTGTGCAGCTTCTGCTCACTCTTTCCGGCTTTGCTTCCGGTTTTATAAGTGTGGTTTTGCTTTGTTTTGCCTTTCTTAAAACGCGAGGCGTTTGCTTTTGCGATGTTACGCACAATAGCTGCCCATTTACGCGCTTGTGCGTAAAATTCTTCGGCGGTGATAACATTGCCATCAATGGTGGATGTAACGGAGTGAGCCATGCAAATAGTGTTTAGTGGTTAACGGTTAGTGGTTAGTTGGGGCGTTTGCGGTTGTCTTTTATTACGGTGTTTAGGCGGTTAAGAATTACGTGCACATTTAGCTCGTAAAACTTGGTTTCATCATAGAAGTGATCACCCATTAAATCTCTGTGTATGGCAACCCATGAGAAAGTTGAATTATTTTGTGATGTGCTTTGCGCTTTGGGAGAGAAAATAAAAGGGTATTTTTCTTCAATGTTGCGTTTGCGTAAGGATTTATAATTGAGAATGAAGGCAAATAATTCAGCTTCGGGGATGTTATTAAAGAAACTCATCCGGCTGTTTGTGCCGTAAATGGTAAAGGGGATGCGCCTGTCTGTCTCCCCTGTGTAGTCTTGACGTTGTGGACGGTAGAGGCAGGCGGCGGCTTCCCTGTATTTGCCGGACATTACATACTGATCGGCAAATATAAATTCTTGCCACGTTGTATTTGAGAAGCTGGGCTGGTAGCCTATAAACTGCTGTTTGCCTGTTTCAATATATGGCAAGAGTTGTTTGCTGATAGGCGGTGAAACAAGCGTGATAAAGTCAAAGAGGCGTTTAATGGAATAGCGTTGAAAGAAATGCAGTTTATCCCAAATCTTTTTTTCCATGCCTGTCATGGTAGGGTAGTAATTGTCGTTATCAATACCGGCGGCAATGTGGATAATCTTTTCTGCGGTGAGGATGAACTGTTCCCGTGTCATTTCATCGAACGCTTCGGGCGCTTGGTATATCAATTCCTTTTTGGCTACAACTATTTTAATTTCATTCATCTTTCCACATGTTTTTGTCCGGCTCATGCCAAAAAGGAGTTTTGGGACTGAACGTATAACGTACTCCGACATAACGCTCCCGGACGTTTTGAATTTGGACAGCGGATACGTCTTCTAATAAAAAGTCTTTCACTACCATACAGGCAGGGTCGTACTTATCGGCGTTTATCCTGCGGATGATTTCATCGCCGATTTTCTCGCAAAGGTCAAAGGCTGTATAAATTGCATCATAGTCGTTGTCGTTTTCGTAATCCTGCACAATCATAAATGAGCTGTCGCGCTCTTTGAAGCTGTTACGCGCCTGATCGGAAGTGAAACGTATTTCGTTGCCTTCCTGAATAAGTGCCGGAAAGTTTACGCGGTCTCGCAACCCTGTGTAAAACTCCTCAAGCTCTCCGCGAAAGTAGTGCGGTTCTTCGGGAGTATGTGCCAAAGAAACATGTAGCGTTGCCAGTTTTTGTATGTAATCGCAAAAGGCTTTCGGCGTGTTGTGATGGTTTTGTTTAAACTCTTGATGACAATTCATAACTAATTTATTCTATCTTGACAGTCGTTGCGTTTACATTCGGAAGCCTTTGCAATTACCAATTGGCGTTCCAATTCAATTTTGTCGTATTCAATTTGGTGCGATTGACGCTTGATGGTTAGTATGAGTTCGCGCTGTTTATCGTTTATTTCATCGCGTTCTCGCTCGTTGGCAATAAATTCTTGGATGAGTTTCTTTTGATATTCAATTTGTTCGGTCAATGCCCGGAATTGCTGACTTTCGAGGTTGCTCTCTTTTTCTTTCATTTCCAAAGCGCGTAACCGTTTTTCGCCCAAATACTTAATGATACTCCAAATGGTTGTGCCTCCTAAACCCAAATTTAGGATGGCGGAAATGAGTATTATAATTTGATTAGATGTTTCCATTATGCTAAAAATATTTTCTTGTTTGTATTATCACGGCGTATATGTTTGGATGGTGGGGCGTTGTCTCCGGCAAAGGTGAAGTAAGCCGTGTAATCTGCTGAATATCTTTTCAGTGTCTCAACAACACTACTCATGTAGCGCTCAGCTTTGTTAGTGTACTCCTTACGGATGCGCTCTAACTCTTGGGGCGGCACAGGTGAATACTGTACTTCTGAAATACGGTTGGCAATGTCAGTACTTTCAATTGCGTACAAAATTTTCCATTTCACAGCAGGCTCTCTTATGACCTGAATCGCTCGTTCTGATAGACAGAATAAATCTTTCATTTTTTTTGTGTTTTAGCAAATTATGTTAATAAATGTTCTATATTTGCGTTCTATATAGACACCCCGTACAGGATGCCTATATAAAACGTAAGTGTTTGCTGCAAAGATAGTTATAATTTTTAATTACATGACTATTTTTGAGAAAAACATTTACAACGTTCTTTTTTTTCCTGTTATTCTCACAAAAAAATTGAGTTATTAATCTTTCATGTTATAGGGTTGCTTTATCGGAACTCTATATGGACAGATTGTTTTGTTGTCAAAAGAATGATAATATTGAAAGTTAGGATGTTTGTGTTAATGAAAACGAGACAAAAACGAGACAAACAAAAGACAAATTAAAAACAATAATAAAATATATTAACTTGCTATAGAGCAAGTTGTAAAAATAATAACACGTGTGGAATTAAGTGGGGGTTCGAGTCCCTTCATCCGCACAAAGTCTTTTTAAAATTCAATAAATGAGCAATTTACAAACGTGAGTTGCTCATTATTTGTTTTAGGGAGGCAAAATCGAGACAAAAGTGTATTTATTTTTGCCTATTTTTGCACGTTTCAATTTGTATTAAAAAACAATCATGCTCACATTCAAAGATTGCATCACCACCGTTCCCATATTTAGATTTGTATATGATAATGTGCATCTCTGTTCTCCGCTTGGAAGAAAAGAATTGCTGCAAACTTCTTTTATTGCTGAAAATGAAACACTTGAAACTTGTTTCAATGAAATTGAAAAAGTATTAATTTGGCAAGAATGTTACAAAGACAACTTGCCTAAAACTAAACAATTACTTTCTTCCATACAAGACATTTCCGGCACGCTTTCCCGATTAAAAAATAACGATGCTTTAGATGACATCGAACTTTTTGAAATCAAAAAAAGTGCACTAATTATGCACGAGTTGAGTGAAATACTAACCACAACCCCTTTTCCGCTTTTTACATTACATAATATAAGTGATGTGATTAAAATCTTAGATCCTGAGAACAGCTTATTGCCTCATTTCTATATATATTCATCTTATAGTAAGGAATTAACCGCTTTGCGTAATAAAAGTAATACGACCACCGTGCCGGAAGAAAAAGAGGATTTATTGTGGCAAATTTCAAAATTAGAGGATAAAATAAGGCAAAGTTTGGTAAAAAAGCTCATTCCTTTTGCTGCGCATTTAGAACATAATTTACAGTTTATCGCTAAGTTAGATTTGTGGTTGGCAAAAGCGGCCTTGGCTTTGGAATGGAATTGCTGCAAACCTGAAATTTCCGATAACGAAATTTCTTACGCCGGACTTTTCCACCCGGTGGTTTCACATCGGTTAAAAAAAGAAAATACGGATTTCCAACCTATTAATATTGAATTGAAACAAGAGCCTTGCTTAATCACCGGCGCCAACATGACCGGAAAGTCAATTTTTCTCAGGGCAATTGCGTTCAGCCAGTGGATGTTTCAGTTTGGGTTTTACGTGCCGGCACAAAAAGCCTCCATTATTCCGGTAGAAAAAATTCATTTTGTTGCCGGCGATAGCGATACGGAGCACACAGGATTATCCTCTTTTGTAAACGAGATCTTTCATATTCAACATATTCTACAAGAAGTGAAAGAAAATAAAAAAATGTTGGTCTTGGTGGATGAATTTGCACGCACCACCAACCCCAAAGAGGGTAGCGCCTTAGTAACCGCGTTTCTTGAAATGATGAATCATAAAAAAACGGTATGTTTGGTAACCACACATTATAATGTAGAAGGGAAGTTTCGCCGTTTGCGCGTAAAAGGCATACAATGGGATAAATTGGAACATATTAAAACCAACCCACACGAACTGAACAAATATATTGATTATCAGTTAGAAGATTGTAATGAAAAAACCGCTCCGGAAGAAGCGGTTAAAGTTGCAGAAATATTAGCGATAGATGATGCTTTTATTTCTTTGGTTAAAAAGTATTTATGATTATCTTTTTTGACTTAACAAGAAGGGCACGGGAATCTGAGTATAGGAACGCACTACCTCTCCGTTATTTTTCCCCGGATTAAAGCTTTTCAACGTGGAAACCACGCGTAACGCTTCTTCATCTAATTTAGGATGCACCGGTGCAATGACTGTTGGACTGTTAAAAGAACCATCTTTTTCTACAATTACTTGAACCACAACAATGCCTTGTACTTTATCTTTCAATAATGAAGCAGGGTAGCGGGTTGCACTTGCGATTTGATCAATAAATCCTCGTCTTCCGTCAATATATATGGGCGGTTCGGAAGGTGCCATAAAAGGACTGTTGGCATCTGTAATTTCCACTTCTCTTTGAACGACGGAGCCATTTGCCGTAAATTCCATCTTCACTGCCTGAACAGGTGTTCCTTCAGGATTCTCTTGCGTAGGAACAATGTTTGTCAAATTAATAATCAAATCAGGCGGTCTCTGTTCCTCATTTGTTGATTTTGGATTGTTTTGAGCAACGCCGGTTGCCATATACAACAATGCTACGCCGAGCAATGCTATTGATTTAAAAGAGAATAGTTTTGAATTCATATCGGTATATTTTAATTAATAAACTTTTTTGGCGGCACAAAAATAATAAAATATTAACATGTGCAACATTATTCGTTTTTAACGCCTCTAAACATTCTGTTCCAACGAATTTTACCTTCGCCCCACGACTTGTATTTATCTAACGACAACCAAACAAACCAAACTTTGCCGCCAATATGATCTTCGGGAACAAAACCCCAAAAACGCGAATCGGAAGAGTTGTGACGATTATCGCCCATCGTAAAATAATAATTTTGTGCAAATGTGTATTCGGTAGCGGGTTTGCCGTCAATAAAAACTTGCCCGTCTTTTATTTGCAAATCGTGCAGTTCATAATTACGAATAATTTGCTCATAAAGCACAATGGTTGAATCATTTAAAGCAACTGTAGCACCTTTTTGAGGAACCGTAATCGGTCCAAAGAAATCTCTATTCCATGGATAACGCGGGTCATGCGGAAAAATACTTAAGTCTAATGCTCCTTTTTCATCCACCAACTTTTCTACAAGAAATCCCATTTTCTCAATTTCTTCTTTTTGTGCATGAGTCAAGCTGTATTGCGTAGTATAATTGTTAACTTTCCCCATATCCTCTTCATTAATATTCAACGCTTTTCGTCTTTTAGAATTAAGCCCAATACCATTAGGATCCGTAACATAATACGAAAACTGAATGCGAGTTGGATTTTGCATCGGTTCGTTATCAATATATACTTGGGTATTAATGATTTCTAATTTTTCTCCCGGTAACCCGATGGCGCGTTTTACGAAAAACTCGCGTTTATCTACAGGTCTTGCCGTTACGCGATACTCTTTTTTCACAGCCTCTCGCCCTTTCCCGTGATAGTAAGGACCCGGGTATCTTGACGCTACATAACTAATAAACTCCACGGGGTATCTCCGATATATTTTTTCCGCTTCGGCTTTTGAAGCATTGGGGTTGAGCATGATCTCAAACTCCCGCACTATGGCGTAATAGCTTTCCGATTGGCGTTCTAACGCCACGGTATCGCCATCTGGATAATTGAAAACCACGGCATTGCCTCTTTGAACGGAATGAATTTTAGGGAAACGCAAGTAGGGCAATTTTACCCACTCCACGTACGCCTTTTTAAATTGAGTCAATGGAAACGTATGATGCACAAACGGAATTGCTATAGGGGTTATTGGAATTCGGGCGCCGTAAGAAACTTTATCTACCGCCAAATAATCGCCCACCATCAACGAACTTTCCATAGAAGAGGTGGGAATGGCATACAATTCAACTAAAAAGCTACGAAGAACATAGGCGGCGGCAACAGCAAAAATCATAGCGTCAATCCAGTCACGTGCACCGCTTTTCTTAAACTTTGGAAGATCTTCTAATCTTGTATAGTGTTCATCTTTAGAAATTCCAAGCCAAGGCAAATAGATGAAAAAGAAAAATGTGCCCGGAATAAGATACAGATAGCTTGTCTTTCCGAACAATCGAATAGTTTTCCAAACCATTAAGTAAAACATAAAAACGCTGATAAATGGGAAAAGAATGAGCAATATCCACCATTTTGGGCGCGATAAAACTTTGAGCCATACCCACATATTGTAAATAGGAATCAAACTTTTCCAAGGTTTTTCTCCGGCTTTATTAAAAATAAACCATAACCCGATTTGAAAGCCAATAATGGCGATTATTGATATGATCATCAAAGAATTGGGGGTGAATGCAAGCATAAGCCTTGTTTTTAATCAATAACAAACGAAAAAAACGAAAAAAAAGTATTGAAAATTTATTCATAAATGGTTTTATGCATTTTTATAGCTATACTTTAAATTTGCATAAACAATGGAATAATACAATTATAATCATTTTAAATCTCTTTAAAGCACTGTTTATTTACAAATTTTATTATATTTGCACCCCCTTTTAAGAAAGTGTTAATATTTTATAAATCAAACAAATAACAAAAACAATGAAAGTTTATCAAACCAAAGAAATCAGAAATGTTGCCCTTATCGGTGGAAATCGTACCGGAAAAACCACATTGGCAGAAGCTATGGCGTTTCATGGAGGCGTAATTAGCAGACGTGGAACTATCGACGATAAAAATACAATCTCAGATTATAGAGACGTAGAATTGGAAAGACAACAATCTATTTTTTCTACGGTAATGTATTCTGAATATGCCGGTTGCAAAATTAATATGATTGATTGTCCGGGGTTTGATGATTTTATTGGCGAAGCCATCGGCGCACTCCGCGTTGCCGATGCTGCACTTATGGTAATTAACGCGCAAAACGGTGTGGACGTAGGCGCTGAAATTCAATGGCGTTGGACTAAAAAAATGAATGCTCCGGTGTTTTTCGTGGTAAATCAATTAGATCACGAAAAATCGAATTTCGATGAAACATTACGTCAGTTGAAACATTATTTCGGTGGTAGCGTAATGCCATTTCAATATCCTGTAAATGCAGGGGTTGGCTTTGATTCTGTAATTGACTTATTGCAGATGAAATTGTTGAAATTCCCTGTGGGCGGAGGAAAAACAGTCGTAGAAGATATTCCTGCCGGCGAAAAAGATAAAGCAGAAGAGATGCACGGCGCTTTGATTGAAGCCGCTGCGGAAAACGATGAAAAGTTAATGGATAAATTCTTCGAGGAAGGTACGTTAACCGAAGAAGAGATGGCGCAAGGATTGAAATTGGGAATTATTAACCGCGGTACGTTTCCGGTAATTTGCGTGGCTACGAAAAACGACCAAGGCGTAACCCGTTTAATGGACATTCTGAAATCAAGCGCTCCTGCTCCGGACGAAATGCCCGGCGTGAAAACCGAAAGTGGCAAAACATTTGCTTGCAAAACAAGCGATCCTGCAATTGCATACGTTTTCAAAACCACTATTGAACAGCATCTTGGTGAACTTTCTTTTATGAAAATTTATGGCGGAGAAATTACCGAGGCAATGGATATGGTAAACAGTGTATCAAACAGTAAAGAACGTATTTCTCAATTGCTTTGCATTGCCGGTAAAAACCGCGAAAAAGTGGAAAAAGCAGTTGCCGGAGATATAATCGCTACCATCAAATTAAAAGGTACGCAAACCGGACAAACTTTAGTAAAATCAGGCGATGAGGTGATTATTCCAACCGAATACCCCGAACCGAAATTCCGTACTGCCGTGCGTGCGAAAAACAGCGCCGATGATGAAAAATTAGGCGCCATATTAAACGAATTTAAGAAAACCGACCAAACTTTCTTAGGCGAGCAGTCGAAAGAATTAAGACAAATAATCATCTCAGGACAAGGCGAACAGCACTTGAATATCATCAAATGGATGATTGAGAAATTAAGTAAAATTGAGATCGAATTTTACGCACCGAAAATTCCGTATCGTGAAACCATTACCAAATCTTCGGAAGCGATGTATCGCCATAAAAAACAATCGGGCGGCGCCGGACAATTCGGCGAGGTGCACATGTTGGTGGAAGCGTATTACGAAGGCATGCCGAACCAAACCAAATATCCCGTTCGCGGTACCGATACATACGATTTGCCCTGGGGCGGAAAATTAGTTTTTAACAACTGTATTGTGGGCGGCGCCATCGATGCGCGCTTTATGCCCGCCATTATGAAAGGTATTAACGAAAAAATGGAAGAAGGTCCGCTTACCGGTTCTTACGCCCGCGATATCGTTATTAATGTTTACGACGGTAAAATGCACCCCGTGGATTCTAACGAAATGGCGTTTAAATTAGCCGGACGTAACGCATTCCGCGAAGCGTTTAAAAACGCAGGCCCTAAAATTTTGGAACCGATTTATGATGTGGAAATTTTTGTTCCTTCCGAAAGAATGGGCGACGTAATGACCGACTTACAAGGACGTCGTGGCGTAGTTATGGGCATGGACAGCGAAGGAGAATTCCAAAAAATACGCGCTAAAGTTCCTTTGGCAGAAATGAACAAATATTCTACCACGTTAAGCTCCATCACCTCAGGACGCGCTTCTTACGGAATGAAATTTGCAGAATACCAACAAGTTCCGGCAGATGTTCAAAACGAAATTATTAAGAAATACGAAGAGGAAAATAAAGAGGAAGATTAATAGTTATTTTGCTATATATCAATTTTTTACAAAAAGCAGCATACAAAATGCTGCTTTTTTCATTTTATACTTGATATTTTGTATTTATTTTTGTATTATTGCGCCATCTTATAATGTATAAACTATTAACCAAATTAATGCTTATGAAAAAATTATTATTATCTATTGTGAGTGCGTTTTTGCTCTTTACTTTAAGCGCACAAGTTAGTGAAAACTTTTCCGACTACAACGTAGGCGGAAAAATAGCCCAACAAGCCCATGAAAAGGGCAGAGAGTATTGGACTACTTGGGATCTTAATCCCGGTGGCGGTCAAGACGGCATTGTTGCAGAAATGCCGGCCGGAAACAAATGTTTAAGAGCTACTTTGGTGTCTTCCAGCAGTTTTGATGACAACGTTTTAAGGCTTGGTGACAAAGTAGGTACCGTTTGGAATCCAAAAACTACCGGTATATGGGAACTTACTTTCAAAATTTACATCCCTGCAGGTAAAGATGGCTACTTTAACATTAAATCTGTCTTCCCAAGTACTGCTTCACCAACGTGGGCACTTCAAGTGTATATGGGCACCACAGAAGGGCCAGGCGGCGGAGCGCCTGGAACTCCTACTCCTGGCGTAGGAGTAATTTTCGGCGGATCAACAGACGGAACAAGTTTTAACTTTGCGCATGATACATGGGTTCCCATCAAAATTCACATCAACTTAGATGATGACATTTGTGAAATGTATGTAAATGACAACATGGTTCATACATACCAATACTCTAAAGGTTCTTTCGGAGAAAGTGACCACAGATTCATTGCCGCTTTTAACATTTACCCTCCGAATACTGCTGCCACTTCACTTTTCTACATTGATGATATAGATTTTTACCAAGTAATCAATTCAACGGTTCTTTTTGAAACCAGCTTTGATGACGTTCCTCTTGGCGCTCCAGTGGCATTGTCTTATCCCGGTTGGTGGACAACTTGGACTAATAACCCCGGTGGTGCAGATGATGGCGTAATTTCAAATGAACAAGCATCATCTCAACCGCAATCTGCGAAAGTATCCTGGAATGATGATATTGTATTTAAAGCAGGTGATCTAACCACAGGCACTTATACATTTGATTTTGAGATGTATATTCCTAATAATTCGCCGGCATATTTTAACTTGTTGCATCACTTCGCCATCCCCAATCCCCAAAATAGCAAATGGGCATTGGGCGTTTATTTTAATATAACACAAGGACCACCAAATTTTCCTGCTACAGGCACTTATGTTCGACATAACGACCAAAGGACAAATTTCACAGCACCAAATAATACTTGGTTCCCTGTTTCAATATCCATTGATTTGGATAATGATCTTGCTAACATAAGTATCAATGGTACGGAGATTCTAGAATGGAAATTCAGTATTGAGGAAAGTGGAGCTCCTGGTCAAAGACAATTAGCAGCAATTAGTTACTGGCCTCCACAAGCAGGTTCTTCTTTCTATATTGATAATTTTGTGTTTTCTAGTACCGTCATTGGAGAAACATTCCCAATAATGAATGTTACGCCAAATAAAATGGATGAATTTGCCGCACCGGGATCTACTCAAACGAAAACAAATCCAATTACGGTAACAAATACAGGTACCAGTATGGGAGATTATAACTCCTGGATTGAGTTTGATTTTGATCCTCCTACAGGAACTAATAATTATACTATAACTTATTCGAGTGATTATGAAGGTGGTGGTGTTGGTTATGGTAATAATGCTACGCCTTTAATTGAAGTTGCCGCTAAATATCCTACATCTGTTTATTGTGATAAAATGGGTACTTATATAACGAAAGTTGCATATTTTATGTATCAACCTGTGACAAATAATACGCTTACTGCGCGTGTTTACGGTAGTGGTAGCTATAATAGCCCTGGGGAAGTTTTGGCACAGGCAACCATAACCAATGCTATGAGTGGCAATTGGAATGAGATAACTTTAAGCACCCCTGTTTTATTAGATGGTCAGGATATTTGGGTTGCTTTTGAATTTACCCAGCCGGTGGGTGGATTTCCAATAAGCTATGATGAAGGAGACGCTATTGAAAATAGTAACTGGACCAGAAGCGATGGCGGCGGCTGGAGGCAAATGTTTACAGTAAGTAATCCCCCACAACCTATCGGAAGATATATGATAAAAGCATTTACGCAAGGTGGTGTTGTTCCCGGTTGTTGGTTGTCGCTCACAGGAGACACTTATGGTAATGTTCCAAAAGGTACCAACAAAACATTCAATGCTGTGTTTAACCCTACCGGACTTGCTAAAGGTACTTACAAAGCCACTATTTATGTTACTACAAACGATGCAGCAAACCCCTTATTCACAATTCCTTGTACCTTCATAATAGACGATGTAGGAATAGGAGAACACAAAATTAAAACGTTGATATATCCCAATCCGGCTAACGACAAAGTTAATATTGAGTCAAATGTAAGTATCAATAGCATTCAAATTTTCAATAATATGGGTCAAATGGTACACACTTCTCATGTAAACGCTGCGAAAACCACTGTTAATACTTTAAACTTTGCTACCGGTCTTTACTTCATTAAAGTAAATACTGATATTGGTACACAAAGTATTAAATTTATGGTGAAATAACCTTCGTTATTTTATCCGATATACTTAAAAAGCGGCAAATTCTTAGAATTTGCCGCTTTGGTTTTTTGATGCATTCAGGGGTTTACCGTTGAATCATCATTTTTTGTGTTAATACAGTGCCTTCTTTCAGGATAATAACAACAAAAAACGTACCCGTAGCAGAGGTTTGCAGTTGAATGGTATTTGAAGAGAAATTTTGAGTTTCATAAACTGTAGTTCCTAACAGATTTATAATTCTCAGGTTGCCGATATCGGTGAGAGGGAAATTAGCGTCTAATTGGAACGTGCCATTGTTGGGGTTGGGGTAGAGTTTGAAGCCGAGCTCATACATAACATTATTTCCATAATTCTCTGTTACCATTTGAAAGTTTGGAGCTTCATCGTTATTTGTAGTAATATTATTTTGAAGTAAAGCGGATGGCGAACAAGGAGGTATATCTCCAATACTGATAGTTACTTTTGAACCTGCTGCCGCATGGAAATCATAATTAATAATTACCGATTCTTCAGCTAAAATATTAACTGTTGCCAAATTTTTAATAGAAGTATTACTAACTACTACTTTACATCCATCAATATTATGTGTTCCTGAATTATAGTTTTTATTAGTTATGTATTTTGTACAATCATATTGATTACCCACGCCTACAGCATACCATGCATTCATTACACTTATTACCTCATCGCAGTCTTCTCCAAATAGCTCAATTGCAGCATTAATAGTGTGTATTCTCGCATTAGGATAATTTGTAAGTTTTGTCATTTTAGTAGTTTGTGCTCTATACACTATTTTTGCAGCCTTATCAATGCCGATACCTGCTACATTGTATACACTCCCATTATCATTTGTTCCTGATTTTCCAACAGATAATATGTAAAACCAATGATTCATTACCCCACTGTTAGTATGTACATATCCATAATCATAACTGGAATTAGGATCTCCCCAATATTGTCCTTGGTATGTGTTGGGGTGATTATATGTCTTAGGATTAGACATGCTGCGCATACGACAGTTGTTATCTACTGATGTTATCCAAATGTTTTTGCCTAACGCCACATAATCTTTCACACAAGCGCCCCAAATATCACTCAAACTTTCAGAAATAGCACCAGGTTCACCTTGATACACCAGCTGCGCGGAATAATTACAAACACCATGTCCAATTTCATGGGCAACAATGTCTAATGTTGTCATAATATCACAATAGTATCCATCGCAATAATACGCTCTATCATCCATCCAAAAAGCCTGGTCGCCAATGGAGTAATGAACAGCATTATAGATGATTTTTCCATTATTATCAAAGCTATTCCGATTGTGTACCTCTTTGAAGTAATCATAGGTCATCATAGCTCCCCAATGGGCATCCAAGGCACCATCATCCTTATGGCTGTTTTTGTGTTCTTGAGCTGACCAAAAATCATCATCATCCTTAAAATGAACCTTATAGTGCCAGTGATGCCAGTATTGCCCGTTAATTTTCAGATTCCAGGTTTCTATTTTTCGAGTATTATCTATCAACGTAAAATACGGATCTTTTCCCCCTGGAGGAATAGTAAAGGGAATATAATATAACGTTGAAATAGATTGCGTATCACTGTATCGCGTTTCTGCTATTCCTGATCTTCCACGATCATAATAAATATTTGAAATACTGTTCAATATATCCCCGCTTTTAGCATTAACATAGATGTAATCATGGCTTAATGGTTCTATAGCACGAATCTCAACTTTATATGCCACGTAAAAGAGGGTGTCTTCGGGAATAAACCTATTTCGGTAGATCACTATTTCGGGATCCGGATAACATGATATTGAGATATTTTCTATGTTAGATCTTAGCCACTCGCATGCCCTTTCATCTTCCCAAACATATTTTGTTGCACCAACATACTTTTTTGCTTTTTGTATAGCCGCTTCTTTTGAAATGACCACTGAAATATCAATAGTTGGAACATCTATATATTCTCCATTTACAGAGTGAAACGAATTATTTAAAAAGCGTAAACGAACATCTGAGTGCTCAACTTCTATGTTTTTATAATATTGAGTATAGCGTTCATGTACATAGCCCAATTCATCTGTTTCTCTTATTTGGTCTCTTTTTCCTTTGATGGTTTGAATTCTAAACTCGTAATCGTTTGGGATGCCTAATTGGGTATTAAGAGATCTACTTGCATTATTATTGTCAAAAGAAATTAAGAAATCAGTAGTTTTTAAATCCATTGATTTTATCATATTCTCTTTTGTTATTTGAGAATAAGTTATTTGACACAGCAGTGCCAAAACAAATAAAAGTATATAACTACGCTTCATTACTCCCCTCCTTTCTTATTTTCAAGCTCGGAGAGGCGTTTTTCCATTTGAATGATATACAACGTAAGTTCTTCTACTTTTTGGAGAAGTAATACATTCATCTCGCCTAATTCAATACCATTGGCTTCCACTTCTGCGGCAGAAGGAATGTTGGGAAGATGTTGGTTTTCAGCAATAAATTGCTCTACCTCACTCAATGTGGGCAGTTTATAGTCTTTCCCGAATACAAAATCTGGCCAACAAGGAGCGCCGGAAAGTGAAACACGTATCTCTTTAGCACATAATAAACCGTCAATTTTTGCACTTTGTGCGCTCAATGCATTCGCAGTTGCTGTACCGGTAATATTTGCGGTTTGCGCATTCAACGCTCCATTTGAAGTTAGTGTACCTGCTGTTAAAGTATTAGTAATATTTGCGCTTGTTGCTCGAAACGAACCATTTACATTCAATCTTTCCTGACCAGGTGCAATGCCAATGCCCACATTCCCATTCAAGTGAGTGGTTCCGATTATACTTGCGCTTTGCGCACTTAGAGCACCGGTTGCCCTTAATGTGTTTGCAGTCAAAGTATCGGTAATATTTGCACTCGTTGCTCTAAATGAACCATTTACATCTAATTTTGCCTGCGGATTATTATTGGCGAGTCCCACATTTCCATTATCAGCTATAAATAAGTAAGGTGGTGGTGGTGGCCAAGCAACATAGGGGGCCCGTCTATCAAAATTAAGCCCATTATTTAGATACTGAATACTCCATAGTGGATGCTCAAATGGATCCTCATCGCCAGTATCGGTAAAAAGTATAGCACCATTATAAGTTCCGGAAAAAGTTTTTGAAATTAGCATATTCCCATCTTTAATATGCAATTTTTGTTGCGGAGACCATGTTCCCACTCCTATCTTACCCTGTAAAATTGTTGATGCATCTACGCGTCCAATAATTAATTGGGTTTCTTCAGATTGACTCAAATAAATTGCTTTAGCATGTGAAGAGTTAGACATTAATATATGAAATGATCCTAAATTGGAAGTAGTTAATGCCATTAAACCTGAGATGGAAGGAATTTTAGAAGAGGAACAAGATATCGGATCTGTTTGATAGTGTACATGAAGTGGTACTTGAGGATCTGATACTCCTATTCCTAAAAACGATCTATCACTCAATAGTCGCATGCGTTCTATATTTCGTGTTTTAAAAATAAGGGGTCTACAATCGGTAGTACCAAGAAAATTACGAGATGACGTGTTGGCATTGCCCGATAGTTCCCAGGAAGAACTTGAATTTTGAGCATTTACTCCAAAAAAGAATGCACTAAAAAAGAAAAGTAGAATAATTTTTTTCATATTTTAAAATTTAAATTAATAATGAGGACTTTTAAAAGTTTTTACATTTTGATTTTTGCATAGCATCAAAGTCCTTGAAATACTATGAAAAATAGTTGAAAAAATCAACAAAAACTAATGAAATGTGTGTTTATTTTTTGTACTTTTGCACTCCAAATACGGGCGTGCCGTAAATTGCCATTCAACAATTTACGTGCGTGATCGCATCCTTAAAGGTGCTTGATAGCAGGGAAAGTATTTAACTTTTGCAGAGCTTGGGTACTTCCCTGCGGTTGCACCTTGGTCATAGCCGGCATGGTCGGAACACACAACATGCCGACTTATCGTTCTCTAAATTGCGTTTTTTCAAAAATCCACATATTTTTATAATGAATAAGTGAATAATTAAGACAAGTAAACGAGTTAAAAAAGCTAAATTAAAAGTCGCTTCGAAGATACTAAAAAATAACATATAAAACAATCCCGTTTTTTGTTGAATACTAATGAGTTATGTGGAGCATTGAAATTTCACTTTACATTAAATGCTTATTTTTCGCATTTTATTGGCACCTGTTTGGGAGGAAAAGAAAAATATTTTCAAAATTTTTCTGTTTTTATTTTTTAAAGATAAGCCATTTAACATAAAATAAGAGGCTGTTCATCTGTCGGAAATTAGCACAACAATCTCAAGTAAATAATTTTTTTAACCAAAAAACCCTAATTTCGCCGAAATTTTTATTAAGACGTATTAAAATAGAAGAAATAACGTTTTAAAACAATTAATTAGTGATAGATCATAAGAATATGCCTCAAAAAAATTCCGTACAGAATAAAAAAGCGCCAACACAGATAAATAAAAAGAAAAATCAATTCAAATTCAACATGATGTGGATCTACCTTGCTGTTGTAGTAGTATTGCTACTGTTCATGCAAAATACAGGTTCATCGGGAGTTAGGGAAGAGATTGGAAGTGCAAAATTAGAACGTTTAATTATCAATAAAGATATTGAATCAGTACTTTATGTTCAAAAAGATAGTAGAGTAGATATTTTTTTGAAAGAAAAATCGGTAAAAACGAAATCGGAATTTGACAAATTTCGCGAGAAAAATGTCAAAGGACCTCAATTTTTTATGGCGGTTTCCGATTTCAGTGTTTTTAACACTAATGTGAAAAATATTCAAGATCAAGCAGTTCAAGAATACTTAAGACAACACCCGGATGCTAATGAAACGGAGGTCAGAAGTGAATATAATTTTGATATAAAACAAGATACAAGTAAAAGCTGGGGTTTTGAGTTTTTTTGGCTTATATTAATGGTCATATTTTTGATATTCATATTCTCTTCTTTTAGAGGAATGCGTGGCGGTGGCGGTCCCGGCGGAATTTTCAATATCGGAAAATCGAAAGCGCAACTATTTGACAGTAAAAATCATGACAATATTTCGTTTAAAGATGTTGCCGGGTTAGAAGGTGCAAAATATGAAGTAGAAGAGATTGTTGACTTTCTTAAAAATCCGAAAAAATATACGGAATTGGGTGGAAAAATCCCAAAAGGTGCGTTGCTTGTGGGTCCTCCCGGAACAGGTAAAACATTACTGGCAAAAGCAGTTGCCGGCGAAGCTAAAGTACCGTTCTTTTCGCTATCCGGCTCCGATTTCGTGGAAATGTTTGTGGGCGTGGGCGCATCTCGCGTACGCGACCTATTCCGCACAGCTAAAGAAAAGGCGCCCTGCATCATTTTTATTGACGAAATTGATGCGATTGGACGCGCTCGCGGAAGGAACGCCATGTCCGGTGCAAACGATGAACGCGAAAACACATTAAATCAGCTGCTTACAGAAATGGACGGCTTCTCTACCAATGCGGGTGTAATTATCTTAGCCGCTACTAACCGTGCTGATATTTTAGATAGAGCATTGCTGCGCGCAGGCCGTTTCGATCGCCAAATTCATGTGGAACTTCCTAATGCAAACGAACGTAGGGGAATTTTTGAAGTACACGTGAGAGGCTTAAAACTCAGTCCCGAAGTAGATTTAGAATATTTCGCCAAACAAACTCCCGGTTTTTCCGGTGCCGATATTGCCAATGTATGCAACGAGGCAGCTTTGATTGCCGCGCGGCATGGTAAAAAGAAAGTAGAAAAAACTGACTTTTTAGGCGCCATTGATAGAATTGTGGGAGGTTTGGAAAGACGTGGAAGCATGATCTCTCCGGAAGAAAAGAAGGTAATTGCCTATCATGAAGCGGGACACGCCGCCGTGGGCTGGATGTTGGAGCACGCTTCTCCACTAGTAAAAATTACGATTGTGCCGCGCGGCAAGTCACTGGGCGCCGCTTGGTATTTGCCCGAAGAGCGCCACATTACCACCACTGAACAAATGTTCGACGAATTAACTGCCACGTTGGGCGGGCGCGCCGCCGAAGAAGTAGTATTCGGAAAAATTTCTACCGGCGCACTAAGTGACTTGGAAAAAGTTACCAAACAAGCTTATGCCATGGTGGTTTATTACGGATTGAACGAAAAGATTGGAAATATCAGCTTTTACGATTCTACCGGACAACAAGAATACGCACTTACAAAACCTTACAGCGAAAAAACAGCGCAACAAATTGATGAAGAGATTAGTAAACTCATAGAATCGGCATACCAACGCGCTAAAGGCATTTTAGTTGAGAATAAAGAAAAATTAGCACAATTAGCTGAAATTCTTATCGAAAAAGAAGTTATTTTTGCCGAAGACTTGGAAGTTATTTTTGGAAAACGTAAACATGAACCGGAAACATTAATCTAATGAGCTCGACCGCCATTTTTGATAATTTGAATACCACTTCAAAAGAGAACATGCGAAGAGAAATTCGTCATGCACTTACCAAAAAAAGTACAAGCAAATTTCCTAATATTGATATTCACGCTGAAGTTTTTGAAAAACCCGAAAACATGCTGGCAGAATTTGCGCACAATTTTAGAAATGCCGGCGGAAAAGTTATCGTGTGCAACAAAGAAAATTTTGCAGATATTTTACATAAAGTGCTTACAGGGCAACATTATACAACCATTCTCAACACTAATCATTCTATTGCTCCGGCGCTCACACAAAAAAACCTGAATTACATTACTTGCATGGATCCCCATCAGCAAGCGGACGTGGCCATTATATACGCCGACATGCTTATTGCGAGAACAGGAAGCGTACTGTTTACCCAAAAATACTCCCTTTATCCTTCAGTTAGAAATATTACGAAAGATATTATTGTAGTGGCATTTGAGAAAAGTTTAGTACTTGATTTAAAAGATGCTTTTATCTTTCAACAAGAAAGAAATCAAGGAAGCCTTTATGATTTTGTGGAAATTATCACGCCCACAAAACCGGTAAACGACAAAGGCAAAGAAGATCACTCTCCCCTTGATCCCCGTTTTATTTTACTGCTAATTCAATAAAACGATGAAAACGCTCATCACGCGCACCATAACAGGAATTGCCTATTTGGGCATTATGGCATTTGCATTTTTTTACTCGAAATATGCACTGATCGCGATTTTTACCGTTTTTTTATTCATTGCAATATTTGAATACATTCATTTGGCACAAAAATTTCCACCTGCCAAAAATACCATGCAACGCATCATGCAACGACAAATTTTGCCCATCATTTGGATTATTATGCCGGTTGCACTGTTAATATATTGGTGTATTGTATTGAATGCTATCAATATTATGGTTGCACTTTTTATTATTTTATGTATGAACGATTCCTTAGCTTATGTGTTTGGAATTTCATTTGGAAAGCATAAACTATGGCCTAAAGTATCGCCAAAAAAAAGCTGGGAAGGATTTTTTGGAGGCTTAATTTGCACAATGGCAGCTGCTTGGTTCTTGATACACATCCCTTATTTCCAAAACGATGTATTTATTAATCCTTATCTTTGGATGGGATTTACCTTTGTAGTCATCATTGCCGGAACCTTTGGCGATCTTGCCGAATCCATGGTAAAACGTTTTGCAAATCAAAAAGATAGCGGTGCTATTCTTCCCGGGCATGGCGGCGTTTTAGATAGAATCGATTCCGTGCTTTTTGCTGTGCCCGCAGGGTTTATTTATTGGGTAATTGCAAGTATTCGATAATTAGAAATAAAAACCTTTTTTTGAGATCAAAATTTATTTTATGAAAAAAGCACAAAAAATCATAATAATCTGTATTTTATTACTTGCTATTGCATTTGCTTCCGCTTTTATTGCAAGAAAAGTTGTTTTTTTTACACCTAATACTACCCATGCTACTTTAGTTATTCCCAAACACGCTACATTTGATCAGGTGCTTGATTCTTTAGCCAAAAACAACATTGTTAATAATATCAAGACTTTTAAAATTGCTTCGAAAATTTTAAAATACGATCGGTACGTAATGCGCGGCAGATACGAAATTAAAGCAGATGAAACGAATTACCAACTCATTAGAAAACTACGAAAAGGACAACGCTATCCTGTTACTTTTACTTTTAACAATGTGCGCACGTTGCCTGATTTTTTGCAAAGAACAGAAGAGAAATTCCTTTTTTCAACTCAAGAACTACAAAAGCTCTTAGAAAATGAAAATTTTTTAACTTCTATAGGATTTACAAGAGAGACATTGCCGGCGCTTTTTATTCCGGATACCTATCAGATCTATTATGACATTGATGCCGATGAATTTGTAGAAAAATTCCTATCTATTTATCATAATTTTTGGAACGACAAGCGTTTGGAACAGGCGAACGCTATTTCGCTTACTCCCATTGAGGTTGCCATTTTGGCTTCTATCGTGGAAGAAGAAAATCACAAAGAATTTGAAAAACCTATCATTGCCGGCGTGTATATCAATCGCTTGCGTAAAGGAATGAGATTACAAGCCGACCCCACAGTGAAATTTGCGGTGGGAGATGTTACCATGCAACGAATTTTATTCAAACATTTGGAAACCGATTCGCCGTACAATACTTATATGTATGCAGGCTTACCGCCGGGACCTATTCGTCTTCCCGCGCCTTCTACCATAGATTCCGTATTGCAATATACGAAACATAACTATTTGTATATGTGTGCAAAAGAGGATTTCTCAGGGGCGCACAATTTTGCCGTTACTTTAGCAGAACATGAACGCAACGCGACAAAATATAGAAACGCCTTGAACAAATTGAAGATTAAAAGGTAAAAAAGTGTTTCTTTGCGCCCGCATTGGCTCCGTAGTTCAGCTGAATAGAACGTCAGATTCCGGTTCTGAAGGTCGTGGGTTTGAATCCCGCCGGAGTCACGAAATAGATTAAATAAATAATAGGCATCAATTTACGACAACGGATTGTTGTTGTTTTTATTTAAATCGGGAATAAAAAACTATATTTTGCCAGAAGACTTGCATTTTATATTAACAGATATTTTCTTATGAGATACCTTTAGTAATATTGTCTTTAACTCTTCAACAATTGATATTTTTCTAGCTTTTGCAGCTTCAATACAGGTTATAACGGGACGATGATACAAAATCCATAATTTATAGTTATCCGTTATTCATTTCTTTTTTTTAGTTACATTGCCATAAATTGTATAACGTAGTGGCGGCTTAGCGAGGTGGCGGCTTTCACTGAACTTGCTGTGAGGTAACAACTTGCTAATTTGACTGCCTTATCTGCGGGGTTACTGCCGCCATCTTGCCAAACCGCTCGTTAGATGCCACCCATTTTTTCATCATTTCTTTGCCTAATTTGTGTTACATTATTAATGAATTTAACAAAAGTAGAATCTCTACCAACAGCAAAATAATCAATTTTTTGGAAAAATCTTTTTCTTAATGTCGGGATTATCTTCTTTCATGTCAATTTCATTTAATGCTCCAATGTGTTCAAGAAAATTTCCATTTGTTGTACGAAAAGCCACTTCTTCAGCTGATTTATGTCGTGGAAATGCAAAAATTACAACTTTATCGTCTTTAAGCCAATAATGCATATTATGATATTTTGAACTTTCATAAATAGAAACATTGCAGTCATACCGACATAGTATCATTTCCAAATAATAAGCCATTGAGTCCATTGCCAAATTAAAAACTTTAAAAGGAACAATAGTTTTCTGTTTTTTTAGGTCTTCACTACCACCAAACATTATACGATCTCTAATTTCATTTAATTTTTTAAAATCATTAGCCAAAGCACCGTATTTTGTTTCTCCTTCTTCTCCAAAAGAAAATGTAATAAAATGTTCATATGCTTTTTTTATTTTTTTTTCCTTTAATAAATGTTCCTTGAATTGTTTGTCTTGGATTTCTTCTGATATTGTGTCGGATACTCCGAATTGTTGTGCCCTACATTTAAATCTTAAACCTTCATCATACGCTGTTATTATTATTTTTTTTCCATCTTGTGCTTTTCTCAAAAGTGCATGTATGTAATCTTGATACTCTTTAGGAGAAGAAAACAAACCAAAACTTGTTTGATCTTTAAAAATAATAATCTTTTTATCTGCCTCTTTAACTAACCCAGTTATTTGAGGGATAAAGTCTGGGAAAGTTCGAACAAAACGAGTTTCCGCATTATTAGCTAAATCTTCCAGTTTTCTTGTATGAATAATCATATGGTAAGTATGATATCCCGCAATAGCAAACATTATAACAGATAAAACTAGCGAAACATTTGTCCACCTCATCGCTACAGTAAATTTTTTCTTTGCTGTTTTTTGGGGTTTTTGAAAATCCGTTTTTTTCGATAGGTTCTGCTCCATTGCTTCATTTACTTCACTTTTGGGATTTGCTTCTTGAATCCCGCTTAAATTTTTGTTTGGTGCCATAATTATTCCTTTTTTAGATGTTAGTAATTGTAAGTTAGCCGTTTTCTCCGTTTGTAGTTTTTTGCCAGATTTATTCTTTTTCTATTGTAAATCAGTCAAATCTGCCGTGCGCTTCCCGGGTGGCGCCTAACGAGCGGCTTCACGCAGGCGGGGGGTTCACAAATGTTCGGGCGGGCGATAAACTTCCAAATTCCCACAAAACTGTCTGCGGGCATACACCCCCGCTTGCGTGAAACCGCTCGTTAGGCGTTCGGCATTTACTTTTGTCGTTTTATTCACTTGCAGTACCTCGCAATATTTCATTTTCTTCTTCTAATTCTTGGATTCTCTCCTCTAATTGCTTTAATTTGTTTTTCACATTAATATCTGTTCTAATGTATATTTCATCTTTAAAAGTCATAAAAGGCTCATAAAACTTATGATATGCTTTCCCAATGGCTCCTGTAAATGATACAAGTTCAATTTTTAAACTTCCAGACTGTAAAATATGTTCCTGTGATATTCCGGGATAAGGGTCTATGTAATAAACTCTTGTTACTCCTAATTGATACGCTTTTTTGGAACATAACTCACAAGGACTTGCAGTAGTAAATAAAAAGCCACCTCTAACTCCCTGTCCACCATATTTAGTTATTTGAAGCATTGCGCTTTCTTCTGCGTGAAGCGACCTCGTGTGAACTTGATTTTTACCTTCATCTATTGAGTTTTGAATATCCTTAAAGCAATAAGCACAATGCAATCCCTCTAAATCATCTTTTTTAAAGGTGTGAAAACTGAAGTATCTTTTCAATTCTTTTTTAAAAGTATCATTGTTTTTTTCATAAACACTGTACGCTTCATTATTCTTCGGAATACTAGAAAAGAAATCTCGAGCATTCCTTAATAAGCACGGTGTTTGGTGCTCTGGAGTATTATTCCAACCTATTGATTTTATAGAAAAATTAGTGTCTGTTATTACAGCCCCAACTTGCCTTGAAATACAGCCAGAATTATATTTAGCCGTGTAAGCAATTTGCATACATCGCTCTTGTGGACTTGGCGTTACAAGACCAGGGTGTAACATCAAACTGTAAAAAATCACTATTTGTTGATTTATGTCAAACGGATACCTTTCTGTACTTTCCAAAAAGGACAAATGTAAATCTGACATTTGGATACATTGCTGTACATTTTGTTTGTAAAAATCTTTGCGATTATTTTTGTTTCCATATTCAATTTTATCAATTTTCAATATGTCATCATATTCTTTTTTGTACCTATTTTTTAAGTTTTCTTCTCTAATTTTCTTATCAGGATTGACTGCCAAAGTATAAAATCCTGAGTATCGTTCTTTAAAGAAAATGATTTCTAAAGGATTTCTCAACGAATCTATTATGACACGGCAAACTTTTCTATTTTCTTTATCTTTATGTCGTTTACTCTTTATGATTTGGTTAATACACTCTGCTATTGTGTAAATCTTATCCAAATCTGGCTTTGTTTTACAAGAATAGCAACCTCCTTTTCTTGTTTTATTACAAAATGTGTGAAGTATCAAAATTCTATTTCTTTCAGACACACATTTTAACGTTTTGTGAAATTCATTATTGAAACTTTCAAACTTGCTGGATTCAAAAAAATCAAATAATTTAATATTATTCTCAATGTCTATATCCTCAAAAATCGTTTTTGTTTTTAATACTTTTATTTCTGAAAATTCTTTTGAAAAATCAACTTCTCCAAAATCTTTAAAAAAATCATTTTGTGTATTTGCAATTAACTCATTAAAGTTTTCTAACTTGTCTTTATACGCAATCAAACCTAACACCTTACTATATTTTAAGACATAAAAAGGTTCCCATTTTTGCTTTAGAAAGTCGTAGCAAATTTTGTATTTTCGCTCATCATTGCTTTTCGCAGAAGTCAAATCTTTATAAGAATTATTGAAGTCAGTTTCAGAAAAAAACTCCGAAACCCTACTGCAACCAGCACCTGTTTCGCCAGTCAAACCAATTATAATGAATTCTTCTCTATTGCTATAAAGTTGTGTCAATTTCATATTAATTTTTTTTGCAAATTACACTTTCATTTTTTTTACTCTCTATTGCCTACCGTACTGTCCCCCGCTGACGCCTAACGTGGTGGCGGCTTGGCGCAGTGGCGGGCTACACACACTTGCTACGAGCCACGTAACCTGCTGTTTTGTAATGCTATCCAACGAGGCACACCCGCCATTGTGCCAAACTGCTCGTTGCAAGCAGTGCCATGCCATTCCCCCTTTTTTCTTTTCAGACGAATCTTTCAAAATATCCGATTTTGTCATTTTTGATATTATTCTCCTATTCACTTCTATTTCAGGGTGTGTGGGTAAATGCCTCAAAAATTGCGTTAACAATTTTTGGGCATGAGGCTTACCTTCCGGTAGTAGCGAAGTTTTACTTTTCTGAACAAATCCCCCTGCATTGTCCTGAGCGTGCGTAGGCAAAAGCAAGAGAATGGAGGCAAATATAGGGTAGCGCATATTGTATTTTTTGCTGTACAATATGCTTGCGCGGGGATTTGCTGACATTTTCTTGCGTGCGGTTTTCAAAATGGTATGAACGGAGTGAACACGACTTTGAAAACTTGGTAAAGCGACCATGATTACTCTTTTTAATAACATACCGTTGTTGTTTCATCTCCATTTTCAATACCAGGGCAAATTGTCATATATGCTCTTAATTTGTAAGAAACAGGGGTATACCATCCAGGACATGGAAAGGTATCGGTATAATAAGTATTTGTAGTTGTATTTATGGGTGTACCCCAGTTGCTCTCATTTCCAATTCTGCGATATATTTCATAATACACTGTTCCTGTTGCGCCTTGTGGCGTAGCTGAAGACCATGACAAACTAACGCTACCAGAGGAAGGATCAGCATACAACAAAGGTTTTCTTAATGTTATAACTCGATTATAAGAATTCGTACCTGGACTTGGGCTCTGACCGACATCGTTTACTGCCACCACTTCAAAATGGTGTGTCCCACAAAATAATACACCATCGCTTTCTTTAAAGATATAGTATGTGGAAGTCGTTTCCCTATCATAACAAATAGAAGCATCATTATTGCACATTTTAACTTTATATTTTGTAGCCAAAGAAACAGTATTCCAGTCTACACGAATATTATTTCCATCCTTACTTGCTCGTACATTTGCTGGAGTACCGGGTATGCAAGAATTAATTGTAACATACTTCGGCAAACTTTGTTGTGCGCTTTCACCCGAAGCATTAACTCCTCTTACATAATATGTGCCACTTTCATTTGCCGACAAAGTATTGCTCGTTTCATTAAGTACAGTATTTTCTTTATACCATTTGTATGAAGTAGCATTTGTTGAACTTGCTGTTAGTGTAACAGTTGTAGAAGGGCAACTGTTTATACCATTGCTTGGCAATGCTGATATTGTAGCTCTTGAAGGCAAGCAAGGATTAATTGTGACTTCTTTTGGTAAACTTTGTAGTGTGCTTTCTCCCGATATGTTAATTCCTTTAGCATAATAAATTCCATTTTCTGTAACGATAAGAGTGCTACTTGTCTCACTAAGCAGATCGCTTCCTTTATACCATTTATAAGAAGTCGCATGCGTTGCACTTGCAGTAAGTGTAACGATAGTAGAAGGGCAATTATTTGTAGCATTACTTGGTTGTGAGGATATTGTAGCTCGTGCTGGTATCGTAGGGCAAGAAATAATACTTACAACTTTCCCGTCACTTTTCAGCCCTTCTCCCATAGCATTAATACCCAATACATAATATGTGCCGTTTTTGGTAACCTCGTATTTATCTGCATTAATACCACTAATTGCAGTATTTCCATTATACCATTTGTAGGAAGCAGCACCAGTGGCATTGGCAGTTAGCATTACACTTGTTTCAGGACAAATATTTTCATTGTTACCTGTAATAGTGGCTTTTTCTGGCTTAATGGTTTCTTTGAAAGCACGAATGGTTACTTTTGCGCCTCCTTGCTCAGATGTGCCTACTGAAATATTGTCTTCATTTGAGCCTGCTTGGGGTAATTTTGTCCTATCTATTATAACTGTAACCGTTTCAGTTTTTTTTGGTGCCAAAATACCAAAATCTTGTTCATTACTATGTGATAGTATGCTCTTTATCCAATTGCAGGAATGAAAAATTTTCCACGAAATTTCTACATCATGGTCATTACGGAAACGAAATTGTTCTGTATTTGAACTTACGCCAAAATCAAGCAGTTTGACTTCAATGGTTGGTTCTAGATTAAGAGAAGCGGGCTTTGCTTTTAAAGAATAAGAATATTTATTCGTTGTGTTAATAATTACCTTGATGGTAGTATCAACCTTTGTCTCATAATCTTCTTTTTTTATCTCAATAGAATATTTGCCCGATTTTAAATTAGGAAAACACTTTTCACCACTTGGATCTGTTTTGTCTGAGAAGTTTGTATTATCCGATAATCGTATAAGCGTGAGGGATGCTCCACTTATTGGCTTATCAGGGTCATCAGCGTCATACACTGAGATATACAAATTTTCATATTTGTCAGGAATATCTTTATTGCAAGATAATATTCCTACGACTACTACTAAAAAAAACAATAAACGTTTCATAAATATAATGCTTTAAAATTTGATTACTAATGATACCCCACTGCTTTGAGGCGAAAAATGTGGAATTACAACCAAACCCTCCAAACTCTTCTTTTTGTTTTTGTCGTTATATATCACATTTGCCACATAAGTAGCAGCAACACCTGCCAAACAACCAATTCCACCCCACATAAAACCTTCCTTTCTTTGCAAATAGCGATTTCTCTTGTCATCATCTTGTTCTATGTTGGCATATTTTTTATTTTGAGAATATTCAACAAAACAATACACAGAGCCTGCAATACATCCTCCTTGTAAACTTGCAAATACTATTCCTTTCCAAATATCCTCCTTGTAGTAGAATTGCGATATTCCAAAAGGGAGAAAAATAGATTTGTTGATTAATTCATCTTTTTGCTTATTTAACAATATAGTGGCATCATTTGCAATTCTTTGTATTTTATCTTCTAATACTTTTATTGTATCTTTTTCAAATGGAATCATTAAAATTTCATTTAATGACATTCCAATTTCTATTAGTTTATCCAGTTTGCTATTAATCTCCTCTATTGTTTTAAGGGATTTTATAGTAGATTGACCATAATCTGTTGTAAGTAAATTATAAAAATCACTCAATTGTTTCAGCAAAGCTTCAAAATTCTTATCTCCAATTTGTTGTTGTAGAGCAATTAATTTGTTATATCTTTCTGTAATATAAGGCTCAACGCGTCCAGGATTTGTTTTAAAGTGATTAATATATAAACTATAATTTTTTATCGCGCATTCAATTGCATCTTTATTTTTTGGATTTTTTTCATAAAGATGATAACAAGAATCGCCTTGATGGCGATACGAATGCTGAGCATAAAGTATTTTTGTGCTACATAAAAATACAAAAATAACCAATCTTATTTTTATTGTTATTCGCATTGTTTTAATAATAGATTTATATCAATTGTATCTTTTGTTAGTTGTTTAGCCCATTCAAAGAAGCATTTTATTTCAGAATCACATTTCCCATTTGCTACCGATAGTTGTTCTTTTCCTTTACTCAAAAACTTTCGATATCCCTCATTGTCACTTGAATCTAATAAATATACTTGTTGATAACATACAAAAGATTTATCAAATTCGCAGTCAGTAAACCATTCACGTGCATTGTTTTTCAACTTCTCTATTTTTAAATCAAGTTTGGTTTCCTGATATTGCTCTTCTTGTCTTATATCCTGTTTCGCTTGCCTGTTTTCTGTTTTATTACTTTGACAGTAGGAAAGTACAGAAAAGACCAATGAAACAAACACACCTATTAAACTTACAATTACACCTAATCCTGTCCACCATGACTGACCTCTTTTGAAAAAAAGGTCGGTTTTAAATTTCTTATTATCCTTCTTGTTTTTTGTCATATTCCTTCTCGTTTTCAGATTTCAAATCCCTTTCATCGCTGTCACTGTCTGGGCATTGCTTGCAACGGCAAGCGGCTTTGTGAAGTTGCGGGGGCACCCCACCACTACAATTTCGCAAAACCGTAGATGTACGCAATCATCAGGATTGCATACATCACATAAATACACGCATAAATACATCTTCTTGATTAATAAAAAGTACACCACAAAAGCTGTACTCTTTATTATTGTGATTTAAAATTTTACTCATTTTCAAACGCCTGATAATCACTATAGAAAATATCATAAAATATAAAAGCTCCGGTTTCTTCATCCCGGTAGGCCACCTGTTCCGGAATATTTAAAAACTCGCCATTCGAGCCTATGATGTAAAGGGAACGGGCGGGCATTAGAAAAGAATCTCCGTCCGTTAATTCATCAGGATCTGCAACGGTACCATAATGATAGATATTCTTTTCTCCTGTATTAGAAACATTCATAGTTGCTCTTATGCGGCAAGCGCTTCCGGCTCCTTGACAATCCACATGTATGTGTGAACCTCCTGATGTTACACACCCTGAACAACCTGATCCGGAATGCCCTACCTGTATAGCCATAGCATAAAGAGTCTCTTTGGCGCCTGAAGCGCCGGAAATAATTTCTGCTGAATTAGGCATTGCTGAATCTACTGTTTCTTTGTTTTCTTGTTTGCTGCACGCAAAACAGAAAGCAGAAATTAAAATTGCAATTAAAATTTGTCTCATAAGCATAATTTTTCTGAGGATTAATTTGTCTCGAAGAAAAACAAATTATACATGCAGATTTATGAGATGACGAAAAAAAATCATTTTTACTATTTTTGCAGCATTAATTTTTGTGATTATGAGTAAAAAAAAGATTTTTATAATAGGCATACATGCTTTGTTCTGTATCCTGTTCGTGCATTGGTTTTACAATAATTCGTTTATTCGCCCTTATTCTCTTCTTTATAAAGAAGTAATTAGCGCGTTATTACTTCTTTTTTTAATTTACTTGAATTACCTTTTCTTAATTCCTTATTTTATAAAAAGATCTTACTACACAAGCTATATCTTTCTCTCCTTATTATTGTTGGGAATATTCTCAATAACAGAATTTCTAATAGTAAATCCCGACATTATAAGTCGTGTTCCCAAACATCAATCTTTTGATATTAACACATATTTGCGTAATATTTTATTTGTGATTTTTCTTCGCAATGCGGGTTTCTATCTCTTTTTCACTGTTTTCAAACTCTACCTACAAACCAAAGCAACCGCTTTAATAGAGAAAAAAGAAGCTCTTAGCCATGATGGATTAATTCTTTTATTACCACTTCGAGGAAAACCTATATCCATAAATATTAATTATGTAAGTTATTTTTCACATGAAAGAAATCTTACATTTATTCATGATACTGAGGGGAAAGCATCTTCTATTTATTCCACTTTAAGCAATATTCAGGAGTATCTTGGTGATAGTTGCTTACGAGTGAACAAAGAAAACATTATAACATTCACAAATATAATTAGTTATAATGAACGCGAAGTTATTGTAAAAGACGGTAAAGACAATAAGCAAAGTTCATTAACTTATTCTAAAAAAGATGCCCAAAACATTCTAAATACACTCAGAGAAAAAGTTCCGAGTTTGGAAGAAAAAAGAATTGATAAAAAGAAACAAAATGAGGGTGTAAATGTGCAAAAAGATGACGGAAAATGTGAATTTGAGGGTATAAAAAAACTAATTTTGGAAGAAATTAATAACTTTCCTGGCATAAACACAATAACTCTTACTCAAAAATTTGGCAAAAAATCATCATTAAGCACTATTGAAAGGAAGTTGAAAGAATTAAAAGAATCCGGTTTAATTGAGTTTAGGGGTGCACCCAAAACGGGTGGGTATTACCCTGTCTAACAGCGGATGTCTGCTTGACAACTCGTTGTCGTTCCTTCTGCAGGACAACTCGTGGGTTTGAATCCCGCCGGAATCACAAATTTTCTTGAATAACCTCCACAATAGAATCAATAGAAGTAATTTTAGCTAACTCCTTTAGTTTAAATCGAATATCGAATTGCTTTTCCAACTCGGCGATGATGTTGATTTGCGCCATGGAATCGTAGCCCGCAATGTTTTTTCCGGAAAGCGTTTCAACGGTCGTGAAGTTTCGGTGTTTCAATATTGTTTCAAAAACTTGAATGACTTGTTGCGTAATTTGTTCTTTTTCCATGAAAATTGAAAAATTTCGTCAAAAGTAGCAGAAATATTTGATTAAGCATTATTTTTTCAAAAAAAACCTCCGATATGCATTCTTTTGCGCAAGTTTTAAAAAGTATTATACTTTTGCCACCCTGATATATTTTCTCATGGAACAAGAAATTTTAAAATGCAAAGAGCTTCTATTACAAGGTAAAGTGTTATTGTATCCCACAGATACGGTGTGGGGACTTGGCTGCGACGCCACCAACGAAGAGGCTATAAAAAAGATTTATGCCATAAAACAGCGGCAAGAAAGTAAAAGCTTGATCATTTTATTAGATTCTGCAGACCGGCTTCCGCTTTATGTGTCAAAAATTCCGCTTATTGCTTGGGATTTAATTACACAAACCCATCGTCCAACGACTTACATTTATCCGAATGCTCAAAATTTACCCGAACAATTGCTCCCTGCTGATGGAACAATCGCCATTCGCATTACCACAAATTCGTTTTGCAAAAAACTGATTAAAGCAATAGAAAGACCATTAGTTTCCACTTCTGCCAATGTTTCCGGAGAAGCTACACCGGTAACTTTTTCTGAAATCTCTCAACAGATCATTGATCTGGTTGATTATGTTGTACCTCAAGAATATGCAGATTCTATAGATTATAAACCTTCTCGTTTAGTGAAATTTATTGACGACTATAATTTTACCGTTATTAGAGAATAATCATGATGAAAATTGCCGTTTTTGCCGGAACTTTCGATCCGTTTACCATTGGACATCAAGATATTGTAAACAGAGCATTGCCACTTTTCGACAAAATAATTATTGCCATTGGGGTGAATGAGGAAAAAACACCGTTGTTTTCTTTGGTAGAAAGAATAGAAATAATAGGTAAATCGTTCATTAACAATGAAAAAGTCATTATTGAAACCTATACCGGATTAACCGGCGAGTTCTGTAAAAAAAATAACGCCCAATATTTGATTCGAGGTATCAGAAATGCTATTGATTTTCAATATGAAAATGATTTGGCACAGGGCAATAAAGAAGTTTTTGGCATCGAAACCGTTTTTTTTGTAACTACTCCTACACTATCTCACATATCTTCATCGTTAGTAAGAGAGTTTTATAAAAACAAAGGAAACTATCTCAAGTATTTGCCATAACGCATTATGTTCAGATTTGAAAACGAAAATTATTTGTACGGATTAATTATTATTCCGGTTTTTATTTTAGGATACATATTATTATACTATGCTGCCAAAAAACGTTGGCGGCAATTTGGTGATGAGACATTAATGAACAGATTAATGCCGCTACGCTCCTTTTCCATGCAAACCATCAAATTTTCTTTATTGATGGCGGCGTTGGCATGTTTTATTTTGGCGCTGGCTAATCCACAGGTGGGCAGCACATTGGAAAAAGGAACACGGAAGGGCGTGGACATCATGATTGCCATGGATATTTCCAATAGTATGTTGGCGGAAGACATCCAACCCAATCGTTTAGAGGCTTCTAAGATGGCGCTCTCCCGTTTCATAGATCAATTAAAAGGAGACAGAATCGGATTGGTGGTTTTTGCAGGAAAATCGTTTGTGCAATTGCCCATTACCAGCGACTATGCCGCTGCGAAAATGTTTGTAAATTACGTAAATCCGAAATTAATTAGCGAGCAAGGCACTGATATTGCGGCGGCAATTGACTTGGCTGCCGTTTCGTTGTTGCCGGAAATAAAAGACGGAAATTCCGATCTGAGCAAAATTTCCCAGCTCAATTCAAAAGTAATTTTAGTGGTATCTGATGGCGAAGACCACTTTCCCGAAGCCGTTGACATGGCTGCACAGGCGCGCAAATTGGGCATTACCGTACACTCTATCGGCATTGGAGATGTACGCGGCGTACCCATCCCTGACGGAAGAGGACCCAACAGTTTTAAGAAAGATAGAGAAGGAAATACAGTGATTACCCGTTTAAACGAACAAGTTTTAAAAGAGATTGCAGCGGCAGGCGGCGGCGTTTACGTGCACGCTTCAAACGCAAACATGGGATTTGAAACCATTTTGGACAAAATTAATAATATGAATAAAGTGGATTTAAAAGAGGTTACTTTCTCTCGCTACGAAAGCAAATATCAATACCCATTAGCCTTAGGATTATTATTTTTACTAATAGAACTGATCTGGTTTTCCGTTAAATCCCGCTGGAAAGAACAATTTTCCCGTTTGCAACACCTGCTAAGAATAAAATAGCCCCACACCCATGCCCGCAAACCGCAAACCGCAAACTGCAAACCGCATACCGCGTCTCCTTCGCGCCTTCCTCCTTTCTCCCTTTTCCCTCCTTTTCGGAACCATCGCAGCATTCCGAAGAAAAGCTTTCAGAAAACGCTCAAAAACCTTTGCTGTTCCTACCATTTGCGTGGGAAATTTGCGCGTGGGCGGCACCGGAAAAACGCCACATGTAGAATATATCGCCAATTTTCTGTCTCAAAATCATCAAGTGGCTATTTTAAGTCGTGGATATGGCAGGAAAACCAAGGGATACCTAAATGCCGGAGAAACCCAAAACCTCAGCAGCGAACTCATTGGCGATGAACCAATGCAATATGCCGTTAAATTTCCAAACGTGGAGGTCGCCGTATGTGAAAAAAGAAAAACCGGCATTGAAAAATTACTGCAAAAAAATCCGGAATTAGAAGCTATTATTTTAGATGATGCCTACCAACATCTATCCGTAAATTATTCATTAAGAATACTTTTAACCGAATATCACCGTCCATTTTTTGAAGATTTCCCTTTACCCTCCGGAAATTTAAGAGAATGCCGTAGCGCCACAAAACATGCAGACATTCTCATTGTTACAAAGTGCCCTGAGAGTTTAACAAACGAAGAGAAAGAACGTTTTTTGCGAAAATTGAAATTACAACAACATCAGGATGTGTTTTTTACGAAAATTAAATATGCGGTATGCGGTGAGCGGTGGGAGGTAGGAGGTAGGAGATATGAGATATTATCTCCCACCGCTCACCGCCCACCTCCTGCCTCCTACCTCCCACCGCATACCTCCCACCGCATACCGCATACCTCCCACCAGCTTCTCCTCCTCACCGGCATCGCCAACCCTGCACCATTAGTGCACTATTTAAAAACGCGATATAACAAAATACACAAACTTCATTTTCCTGATCATCATGCGTTTACAAATAAAGACATTGAAAAGATCATTCATCTAAAAGAAAAATTAGGCGGAGAAAACTGCACCATCATTACTACCGAAAAAGATGCGGTTCGGTTACAGGTTTTTCAAAACATGCCGGAATATCATGTTCTTCCTATCGAAATTATTTTTTTAGAAAACGAGGCTGTTTTTAAAGAAAAACTGCTTTCTTTGCTCAAAACATGACGATGCGTAAATTAGTACTGTTTTTTGGGTTTATTTTGTTGTGGAATACGGGGTTTGCCACGCACCAGCGCGCCGGCGAAATTACGTACAAACACGTGAGCGGATTAACTTACGAATTTACAATCATTACTTATACTTATACGCCAAGTACGGCAGATAGGCCTATGATTGATGTATTTTGGGGCGACAACACAAGCAGCTCTATTCCACGTCAGTCAAAAATTTCGGTGGGTCCCGATATTTCAAAAAATACCTACGTTACTACACATACTTTTTCTTCGGCGGGCACTTATGCCGTTACTTTCGAAGACCCGAACCGGAATTACGGCATTATGAATATTCCTAATTCGGTGAATATTCCGTTTTTTATTGAAACCATTATTGTAATTGATCCGTTTTTGGGATCCAACAGCTCTGTTCAATTGTTAAATCCGCCGTTAGATAATGGCTGTGTAGGCGTTACCTATTACCACAACGTAGGCGCTTACGATCCCGATGGAGATTCTTTATCGTACAAATTGATTGATTGCCGTGGCTTGGACGGATTGAACATTCCGGGCTATGTTTTGCCGCAAGCATCGCAATACATTACCATTAATGAAGTTACAGGAGATTTAATTTGGGAAACACCTATGATTCAAGGAGAATACAATATTGCCATTTTGATTTCCGAATATCGCAGAGGACGATTTATGGGAAGTGTGGTGCGCGATATGCAAATTACCATTGCGGCTTGCAATAACAAACCGCCTCAAATTTTCCGCTCAGATACTTGCGTGGTAGCCGGAACACTTCTTTCTTTAGATATTTTGGTAACCGATGAAACCTCCACGCAAATAACGCTTACGGCAACAGGTGCGCCGTTTTTAGTAAATTCCTTGCCTGCAATACCTTTAAATGTGTCAGGAGCGCCACCGTTGCGCACAGAATTTATTTGGCAAACCACTTGTGCGCATGTCAAAAAAACTCCTTACGAAATGTTGCTGAAAGCTACGGACAATGGACCGCAGGTCAACTTAACCTCTTTCAAAACAGTTAATATCAAAGTGATTGCGCCGGCACCGGAAAATTTAACCGCATCAGCCATAAGAAACACCATTGTACTACAATGGGATACTTACAGTTGCCGGAATGCTAAAGAGATTCATATTTATAAAAAAGCAGACCCCTCTCATTTTGAGCCTGATATTTGCGAAACAGGCATTCCTTCAAATACCGGATTTCAATTATTAACAAAAGTAGACACCTCAAAAACAGGCTATTTAGACGATGGAACAATTATTCCATTGACGCGCGGACGTGAGTATTGTTATCGCATTGTAGCTGTTTTTAATGATGGCGCTGAAAGTATCGCCTCAAACGAAGCGTGCGCCGCTGTTATCCACGATGCCCCCATGATTACCCAAGTGGATGTTGAGCAAACTTCTGAAAATGAAGGAGTCATATTTGTTTCATGGCTTATTCCGCCTATGATGGATACGCTTAATTTTCCGGGACCAAAGTACGAGTATCGAATTTTTCGCTCCGCTAACAATAAAAACAATTTTGAATATATTGCCTCAACTTATTCATTACAAGATACTTTTGTTATAGATAAAAATCTAAATACCAAAGAGATACAATATTTTTATAAGATTGAATTTTGGGGTGAAAACAAACAGGAAGAATTAGAATATATTGAAACTTCCGATCCGGCTTCTTCCATTTTTTTAACCATTTATGAAACAGACAAGCGTTTGGAATTAACATGGAATGAGCAAGTTCCTTGGAAAAATGAAGCCTACGTCATTTATCGTTTTAATGAAGGCACCCAACAGTTTGATTCTATCGCCGTTACCACTAATAATTATTATAAAGACATAGGTTTAACAAATGGAATGACCTATTGTTACGTTGTGAAGTCTATTGGATTATACGTGCTTCCCGATACGCTTGCTCCGCTTTACAGTCGCTCGCAGGTAACATGTGGTGAGCCTATCAACAACATTCCTCCCAATACGCCGGATACAAAAATTACTACCGATTGTGAAAATGTTAAGTTTTGGTGGAGTTTTCCACCTTCCGATTCTTATTTAGATGCGGATCAATATTATATCTATTATATCTATTATCAACCCAATTATCAAACGCCATTCGTTTGCATTGATTCTTTCTTTTATGTTTCGCCTTGTGACAGTCCAACATTTTGCTCGCATATCATTCAAAATCTTCCTTCTGTTACGGGTTGCTATGCTATGCTCATTAAAGATGAAATGGGGAATGAGTCGAATATGACACCCAAACTTTGTTTCGATGTGGATGAATGCGATGTGTATTCGTTGCCCAATGTTTTTACGCCCGACGGCGATGGCATTAACGACACGTGGCTGCCTTTTCCTTATACAAATGTGCAAAAGATTAATTTAGAGGTTCATGACCGCTGGGGAAGACGCGTTTTCAAAACCGAAGACCCGGATATTAATTGGGATGGCACGGATATGCGCACGGGTCGCCCACTCCCCGAAGGCACCTATTATTACGGTTGCGATGTTTATTTATATACGTTGGATGGGATAAAAAAGAAACTTCTTACCGGTATTGTAATGATTTTGAGAGATAATAACAAGGCGAAGCAGCGTTTTTAGTAAATAACCCGAAAATTTATATTTTCGCCGCTGCAAAATTTATTTCTCCGTCAGTTGGAACTGACGGCATAAAGCGGCAATTAAATTTTAAATTTTTAAATCTTAAATCAAATTTATTATGAAAAACCTTACCTTATTAGTAGCCTTATCATTATTGCTTTCTGTAAGTTGCACTGCGCAAACGAAAAAACAAGATGCCCTTGTACAAGCAGAAACAACGCCCGTACAAACGAAAACCGAAATTACAGAAGAACCTAAAAAAGAAACTATGCAAGAAGTTGTTATTGAAACCTCTATGGGCAATATCGTGATTGCTCTTTACAATGAAACGCCGCTTCACCGCGACAATTTTATTAAATTGATAAATGAAAAATTTTATGATGGCGTTTTGTTCCACAGAATTATTCAAAATTTTATGATTCAGGGTGGTGACCCGGATTCTAAAAATGCTGCCAAAGGCACACGTTTAGGATCGGGCGGTCCCGGCTACACCATTCCTGCGGAAACTAAACCAAATTTAACTCACAAACGTGGTGCGTTGGCGGCTGCACGTATGGGCGACAATGTTAACCCACAACGCGCATCTTCCGGCTCACAATTTTATATTGTAGATAATCCAAGCGGAGCACACTTTTTGGATGGCCAATACACCGTTTTCGGCGAAGTGTTAAAAGGTATGGAAGTGGTGGATAAAATTGCGGCGCAACCAAAAGACCAAGCAGATCGTCCGTTGGAGGATATTAAGATTATTTCAATGAAACTCGTAGAATAACGAATCTAGTAGGGGCAAGGCGCGCCTTGTCCCTACCGTTATATTAAAAATCAACTTGATCCTTTAAAACAAACGCCCCCGGAAATACAGGTGCAATTTTTTCTAATGCCCTGTATGCTTCTAATTTGGTGTGGTAATTACCTACCCTTAGTCTGAAACTCGGTTCAAAATAAGAAATATCGTAGGGAATATCCGGAAATTGTTGCCTAAATTGAGTCGCAACTCTGTCGATAGAAGTTTTCGAATTTACACCCGAAAATGAAGTGATTTGAATGCGAAACCCTTCAACCTTAGTTACTTTTTTCCACGCGTTAATATATTGCCTTTCCACAGCGTCTATTCCTTTTTCTATGTCATAATGCACGTTTTTTTGTGTGTATGATAAAGTAACGAAGAAAAATAAAAGAAGTAAAAATCCGCCTTGTTTCATAATTAAAAAAGCAAGGCAAAAATAAAAAAATAAAGCAACGATTTATAGCTTATATTTTTTTTATATTTGCACGCTTAATAATAAAAATCCAATTTGATAAAATATCCATGGGCTTATTTTCATTTTTTACTAAAGAATTAGCTATTGACTTAGGTACAGCCAATACCGTAATTATGCATAACAATAATGCAATTATTGAAGAACCGTCAATAATTGCTATAGACAGGGCTACCCGCCGCGTTTTGGCAGTGGGGAAAAAAGCGCTTTTAATGCACGGGAGAACGCACGAAAATATTCAAACTATTCGTCCGCTGAAAGATGGTGTTATTGCTGATTTTCAATCTACTGAATTAATGCTTCGCGAATTTATCAAGATGACGGGATCTAGAGGTTTGCTTTTTCCGCCGGCTTTGAAAATGGTGATTTGCATTCCTTCCGGCATTACTGATGTGGAGGAACGTGCCGTGCGTGACTCCGCCGAACAATCAGGTGCAAAAGAAGTACGCATGATTCATGAGCCTATGGCGGCGGCTGTTGGCATAGGCATAGATGTTTTGGATGCCAATGGAAATATGGTCATTGATATTGGCGGAGGTACCAGCGAAATTGCCGTAATTGCACTGGGCGGAATTGTAACCAGCAAATCGGTAAAAGTTGCCGGCGATGAGTTTAATTACGATATTATGGATTTCATGCGCAAAAAACATAATGTTGCCATTGGAGAAGCCACCGCAGAACAAGTGAAAATTAACGTGGGATCTGCCATTGAAGAGCTGGAAAACCCACCGCAAGATTACGAAGTTTATGGTCGCGATTTGCTGCAAGGTATTCCTACTGCCGTAAAAGTAAGCTATCAGGAAATTGCACAAGCATTAGACAGATCCATATCAAAAATTGAAGCGGCAGTGATTAATGCGTTGGAGAACACACCTTCCGAACTTTCTGCCGACATTTATAAAACAGGTATTTACATGGCGGGCGGCGGCTCACTCTTAAGAGGTTTGGACAAACGTATTGCTAAGAAAACCAAACTAAAAGTGCACGTAGCCGATGACCCGTTGAAAGCGGTAGCGCGCGGCACAAGTATTGCCTTGAAAAACTTTGATAAGTTTACCTTCCTGATTAAGTAGTTATTTTTCATAGGCTAAGATTGCTCTGCCTTATCCGCAAATATCTCCTTACAATTTATTCAGTTCCTGTTCTGCCACGATTTTATCAATGCAGCGCTTAATTAGAACATCCAACGCACTGTTCTCTAAATAATTTGCCGGCGCCATAAAATCAGCACGCTGCTGGCGAACAATTTCTTCGCAAATTTCTCTTGGAACTTTTTTGCGATTTTCGGTCGGGATAAAGTTTTCGTTATACACGGCAATGGTGTATCCACCTTGCATTTTCACCATTTTCATTGCCGGAATGTCGGTTTCTCCGTCACCCAAATAAATCATGTTAGAAAAAGGAACAGGTTTTTCGTTTTCCGGTACAATTTTGTTAATCAACGTGTTATCATAAGAATTATGAATACCTTTATTGATACGGAATAAAAACTGCGTTTTGTTGGTGTAATTTACGCCCAATGCGGGCCAACACGCCACATTATGACCATCGTACATAAAACCGGAAGCAAAAATGTTTTTGAAATGATGGGCAATAGAAGTCCCCTCTACAAATTCGCGCAATCCCGAAGAAATGATATGATGCTCTATTTCAAAGCCTCTTTCCGCAGCATATTGATTTACCCTTTCAAAATATTGCTCTACGCCTTGATATAAAGAGATTTGTTTTCCGTATTGAAAAAAGTCTTCTTTTTTAATGGAAATATTTTTTTGTTTTGCCTTTTCCAACATCAAAAACATGTAGGCTAACACTTCATCCATGTCGTGTTGTTTGGCAATTTCGTTGGCTTCTTTCCAAAACTCGTAAATATCCATCTCCAAATTGGGAATGAAATCATGTTCTTGCATGTTTCCGGGCGCTAATGTGCCGTCGAAATCGTAGGCGATGGCGATTTTGTTTTTAAATGGGGGCATTTTTCGAAAATTTTCGCGAAAATACTATTTTACTTTCCTTTTGGTAACCTTCGGGGTGTTTTTTCAATGATTTTTTCATCGTTTTTTAATTTGCGCTCTACTTTTTTAATGTCTTCGGCAGGCGGATGATTATCGGGAACGCTTAACTTTCGCTTTAAAGTGGCAGTGCTCAGATCGCCTTTAGAACGAATTATGGCGAAGTCTTTGTCATTCACACCTCTTTCGTACAGAATACCTGACAATATTTTTTCTGTTTCTGCCAATTTTTCTCGGGCTTTTACTCGCTCGTAATCTAATACGTTGTTCAACGATTTCTGCCCGTCGGGTTTGTACGGCAAAGTAATTCTGCGCGAAAGCAATTTGTTCTTTTCTACTATCGCCATTTTGCGCAATCAGATAGCAGGCATAGCGTGTAAGCAAGATGTCATCTATCACTTTCTCAGCGCCTTTAGGCATGGCGATCGTTTTCCTGACGTCAGGAAAATGATCACTGATTTGTTCTCCTGAATTATAGCAGGATTCTTTGGCTTTGTCAATTACTTTGGAAAAATTTTCCCACTTAGAATATCCTAAAAGGATTTGTAGTTCTCCGTGCAACAAAACTCTAACCATTTTCATATAATCTTTTCCTAAAATACAAATCCACAAGAGAAAAAATAAATATAATAAAAATGATAATGGGATAAATCTTTGACGGCATTTCAAAACCAATTTTCAAAACAGGAAGTTTAAAATCGGTATAGAAAAATAGATAAATGCCAACAAAACCAATAGCAAAAATACCCAACAAAGAATAACCCAAAACTCCTAATATTTTGTATGTAACCGCTCTTTTACGCGCTTTTTTGTGAATAATGTGCATAATATTGGAAGTTAATTCCAACGGCGATTCATCTGTAATTTTATCATTTAATACTCTGTAAAACAGATTCTTTTCATTTTCATTCATAACGCATGATATTATATAGTTTTTTTCGTATTCTAAAAAGTTTAACTTTCACATTAGCAGCCGTTTGTTCGGTGATAAAAGCCATTTCATCTATCGTTTTTTGTTCATAATAATGAAACAAAATCAGCACATATTCATCTTTTGAAAGTGTTTGCAATGCTTCATCTAACTTTTGATAACGGTGTTCCGTTTCTTTTTTATCAAAAAAATCATCTATTTCATCTATTTCTTCATGAGATATAACCTCATCATCAAAATGAGAAAAAATCACTTTTCTTTTTCTTAATTCATTAACAATTAGATTGTAGGCAATGCGGTACAACCAGGTGAGGAATTGTGATTTTTGCTGAAAACTGCTTAATTTTAGAAATCCTTTTACAAAAATATCTTGGGTTAAATCTTCCGATAATTCGCGATCTTTCGTTAATTGAAATGCCAATTGAAAAATATCTTTGTTGTAATTTGTTACAAAATGAGCGTACAAATCGGTTTCTCCATCTAAAATTCGTTCAATAAGTGCAAATTCTTCTTCTTTCATGTTTTATTTGACACAGAAATCATTTTTTGGTTACAAATTGTAACCTTTTTTCTGTTTTTGCGTCAAACAAGCAAAAATAAAATTTATTATTCACCAAAAAAATTTATTATTATGGATGCAGTTCTTATTTGTGGCATTGTTTTTTATGCCCTTTACAAAATTATCGAATTATTTGTGCGCCAAAAGGAGCGCAGGCTTATGGTTGAAAAATTGGGCGAAATCTCACCCGAAGTTATGCGAACGAATGCAGAACTATTAGGCACTGTTCAAATGAACGGATTAAAAGGCAATCAATTTTTTACGCTTCGTTGGGCGGCATTATTGATTGGAGCAGGAGTTGGCTGGTTTTTAGGCTGGGTACTCTTCAGTGTTTTAAAAAACCAGAATCTATATGTAAGTTATGATACTTATAGTCTAACGCTTGTTGCCTCCACTGCTATTTGCGCCGGCATTGCACTGCTAATTGTTTATTTAATTGAGCGGAAGGCTTATAAAGAAAGGAAGAAAGAGGAATAGTTTTTTAGCACGCAGATGACGCAGATTATTAGGATTACGCAGATTAACTATGATAAACAAAAAAGCGGCGGGTTTAAATCCGCCGCTTTTGTATTTATTTCAAACCGCGTCGTTTGAGCAACGCATCCGGATTAGGATCCGTACCTCTGAATTGCCTGAAAAGTTCTGCCGGATCAACCGTTCCGCCTTTTGAGAAAACAGTTCGAAGTTTTTGCGCCAATTCCAGATTGTAAATATTACCCGATTCAACAAACGCCTGGTACATATCTGCATCCAAAACTTCTGCCCAAAGATAACTGTAATAGCCCATTGCATAGCCACCGCTGAAGATGTGTGTGAAATAAGTTGTACGATGTCTTGGCATGAGTTCCGGAATCAAATGTATTTTTTTAGTCGCTTCTAATTCAAAATCCACGCCGTTTTTCGTAACTTCTTCGGTTATATTATACCAATAATAATCCACCCACGCTGAAGCCAAATTTTCACCTGTTACAAATCCTTGATTGAATTTTCCGGCTCTTTCCATTTGTTCGATGAGTTCAT